>JACLAB010016683.1_pt1 | contig 32333 bp, 19 predicted proteins | sample 8027921 | NCBI WGS metagenome assembly JACLAB01 (sample SAMN15725117, study PRJNA655200) | protist metagenome | isolation source: fluorescence activated cell sorting (FACS) single amplified genomes of... | place: USA: West Boothbay Harbor, Gulf of Maine | collected 2000-07-19 | reverse complement strand
AGAGTCAAACCGGGCTATTGTTTCCACTTGTATTCCTCGAAAACAGAAGCGGAAGTTTTGGAGGATTTCGCAATCCCGGAAATTTCCCGCGCGCCTTTGGACGCGTTGGTTTTGCAGATTTACTCCTTGGGATTTACAGACCCGAGAGCTTTCCTATCGAAATGCATAGAACCGCCGTCTAAAATGGCCATCAGCTCTGCGATGACAGCTCTGAAAGAAATCGACGTCATCGACGATCGCGAAAATGTCACGCCATTAGGAGTCCATCTCGGCGGGTTACCCGTGGACGCGAGACTCGGCAAAATGCTCGTCTATGCGTGCGCGTTCGGCGTTTTAGATCCCATTCTTACCATTGCCGCGTGCGTAGGATTCAAATCGCCGTTTATTTCACCGATGGATAAACGAGACGAAGCCGACGCGGCGAAGAAAAAAATGAGTCTCCCGGACGGTTCGAGCGATCACTTGACGTTGGTGAAAGCCTTCGCCGGTTGGCTCGAGGCGAAGAAAAAGTTTGGCGCTTCAGGGGAGAGAAAGTATTGCGGCACGCACTTCTTATCGGCGGTAAGTTTGCGGCAGATTGCGGACGTGCGGAAACAGTATTGCGAATTACTCGACGAAATGGGTTTCTTACACCAGGCGGCGCGAACGGACGTAACTACCACCAACCGTCGTCAACGCACCGAAGCCGCGCTCCGCGAAGCCTCGTGCAACGCCTCCAACGAAACGCTCGTTCGCGCGGTCGTCTGCGGCGGCTTATACCCTAACGTCGCCATCTCCGACGACTTACACGCGGCCAAATCCGTCCAACTTCCATATCAAACTGTCAAAGTCCGAACGAAACGAGACGCGTCCGACGACGTCTACATGCACCCGTCCTCCGTCTGCGCCGGCTACGCGTCTTCCTCAAAACCATACCTCCTCTACCACGAAATCATGAAAACCGGCAAAACTTACATCCGCGACGCCACCGCCATCGGTGCGTTCCCGTTGCTCCTCTTCGGAGGTAAAATCAAAGTCGAGCACGAAAAGTTCCGCGCGAGCTGCGACAACTGGATTAAGTTCCGCGCGGCGCCGAGAGTCGCTGTTTTGTTCAAATCCTTGCGAGAAGAGTTGGAAGACGTCTTGCTGCGGAAGATTGCCGATCCAGGTTTGAACGTCGTTCGCGAATCCGAAGGCTTGGTCGATACCATCGTGGAAGTTTTAGAGAGCGAACATGCTACGAATACGAGTAATACTACTACCGCGAAAGACGAGGACGTCGACGAGAACGCCGAGAGAAAGCGAGAGTATTAATATAGTGCGCTCAATCGAAAAGTATAAGCAAAGCAACATCCGCACAACACAGAGAGCATCATCCGTTATAGATAAAATAGAATAGGTGAATTTAGAATCAGAACTCGAACGAGAACTCGAGCATAACTCTAAAAGTACGCAACGCAACATCCGCACAAAACAGAGCATCAGTTGTTATAGATAATACATAGGTGAATGTAGAGGAAAGAGCAATGCTCTCTTCTCTCCTTCGTCGTAATACTACTAATCGAGCATCAGTTCTTTTGCACAGAGCGTTGCTGGTGTCGTCTTCTCCGATGATGATGATTTTTCCCCCGCTTTCTTTACCTAATGCATCAGCTTTGTCGTCGCCGTTTTCACGCGGTAGAAGGTCGATATCCACCACCAAAGACGAAGACAATAAAGAAAGACGAAGAAAAGCGGAAGAAATCGCGGAACGAGACGTTAAAAAATGGTCCTCGCCGCTCTTCGCACACGTGGAAGTGGACGTGGAAACACACAAAAATCGAACGTTTTCGAGAGCGGAAAATGGTATTTTCGTCCTTTGCGTCTTCTGTCTCTTCGCGTATTTCGGCAACTTTGCAATGCAAAGCGCGAAAAAGAAAGAGGAGAAGAAAAGAGTAGTAAAGGAAAAGAGAGAAAAGAGAGCGCTGGAAGCGTTCAGGCAAGAGAAGAATGGTTTTGGTGCCTTGAGGAAAAATGGTGGCGGCGGCGATGCCGGCGCCTCGCCCTCGCGGCTTCTTCGTCCTCCGAGCGAGGACGAAGACGACGACGACGACGATCCGTTCGAAGGTTTAACCCCGGATGAAATCGTCCAGTTGAAAGAATCAGTCGAAAGAGAATAGAGTTAGTTTTGAATAATAGCAATAGGAGTTAGAAGAGAGGATGATGTGATGTCGGATCGCGACGCGTTTTAGAGTATCTTTAGTTGCACCAAAATCCCACACAGATAACACACGCACGAATCAATATGTTTGCCAAAACGTCCTCCTTTGTCACTCCTATCACGAATATCGAGAGGCGACATGCGTCAAAAACAGCATCACCGCGGAGTCATCGTCATCGTCATCGAATACTCACCGAGAGTTTGGCGAGCATCGTCATCGAACCTCAAACCAAAATCCAATTTCCGGAGACGTCGAACGCTCTGAAACTCCTCGGCGTGGGTGTTCGAGAAAAGAAAATCGCGATATTGAATGTCAAAGTGTACGCGGTTGGAATGTACGCGGACGAGACGAAAATGAATAGCATTAAGAAGGACGCAATAAACGACGACGAGGGGTTGTTACTCTTGAACGGAAACTTCGAGAAGGAGATTGTAATCAAACTGAACATGAGCGTAAACGAGAAAGATTTTTTCAAGGCTTTGGAGGAGGCTTTGGTGCCGAGAATATCGCGGATCGCGACGGACATGGCGACGAGAGAAGACGACGAAGGAAACTTCATGACAACAACCGCGGAGTATTCAGAAGAGTGCGAGGAGCGAGCTTTGGAAGAAATGGAGATGATTCGCGATGGTTTGGGCAAAGGAGGCAAACTCGAGAAGGGCGCTCAAATTTCGTTTACGTTTCTCGAAACCGGCGGGGAGGTGGCGATGGTCATGAAGAGTTCTTTGTCCTCCGGGACAGAGATCGCGTTTAAGAGTTACGAGTTAGCCAAGGCTTTGTTGGACGTGTACGTGGGGGACGATCCAATTTCGGTGGAGGCGAAGAAAGCATTCGAGGCTGGCTGTTGAAGAAGCGTTCTATCTACGAGGAAATATATCATCTGTGCTAAAAGAGTTTTAAATTATGATAGTATACAATTCTAATAGGAGTAGCTACTTCATTAATATTCGTCTAACAGTTTTCTAAGCGTCGCGGAGACTTGTTTTGGGTCGGCTCTGCCTCGCGTGCGTTTCATGACTTCGCCGACGAAAGCGCCAAAGACTTTCGGATTTTTCTTTATCGCTTCGCGTTCTTCCGCGAGGTCTCGGACGACGCTTTGGCACGTCGCGTCTAAATTTTGCTCGCCTTCTTCGTCTGCGCTTCCGATGGATTTTTCTTTCGTTGGATTCTCTTTCCCGCTATCGTTGTTGTTCTGTATGAGCGATCCGCCGAGCTCTTGCTCGAGGATTTCATCGATCGAACGCGAATCGTTTCGAGCTAATAATTTAATCACGTCCTTCGCCATGCGACCCGAAATAGTTTTATGCACTCTCAGCGACTTCAACACGTCGCGCACGCGCTCGGGGTGTAAATTCGTTTTCGATTCAATGCCTAAAAACGGTGGTTTCCCTTTGGTACCCACCCCGGCGTCTCGCAACGCGCCGACAATTTCAACGCACACAAAATTTGCGACGCTCTTCGCGTCCTCTTTTGATAGAGAAGGAAAGACGGAGGCATCAATGACGCACAGAGATACGATATCGTCGAAATATTTCACCGAGGACGGATGCAAAGAGAGAAACTTCGCGTGCTCTTCGGAAACGCCGAGGTTTTTCAACCTCTCCAGCGCCGCTTTCGGCATTTCTCGAACCGAATTTCTCGCGAGCTCAATTTCCTCGTCCGTTAATACGATGGGCAAAACGTCTGGTTCTCTCATGAATCGATAATCCAACAGAGATTCTTTCGATCGCAAAACGATCGTTTTGTTCAACTTTTCGTCCCATGACCGCGTTTCTCGCTCAACTTTCTCCGCGCCGACGACGCCGTCTAAATACCTACCGTGTCTCTCCTTTTCGTACTTGATTGCGTTTCGAATCGACCGTAAACTGTTCAGATTTTTAATTTCCGTGCGTTCCGATGATACACTAGTACTTTTAGTAGTAGCATCATCATCGTTACTGTCGGGGTCGTTTCTTCTTCTTCTCACCGACACGTTCACGTCAACCCGAATCGATCCGTCTTCCATGTTTGCGTCTGAAATTTCTAAATATCTCGCCATCTGAATAACATCAGAAACCGTTTCTACCGCGTGCTCTTCGCTTCTGATATCCGGTTTGGTCACTATTTCCAACAACGTCGCTCCAGCTCTGGATAAATCGACGACATTCGAAGACTTTTCGAAAGAAGAAGAAGGCAAAGAAGACAAAGTCTTCCCAGTATCCATCTCCAGTTGCACCCGCTCCACCCTCACGTTTTCGTTAATCCTCCCACCGGTCAAAATCGGTTTCCGGTGTTGCGTGATCTGATACCCGTGCGGTAAATCTCCGTAAAAATAGTGTTTCCTATCAAACTCGGAGACTTTCTCGCACGTCGCGTGTAACGCCGTCGCGAGTTTCAACGCGCATTGCACCGCAGCTTCGTTCACCGGAGACGGTAACGTGCCAGGTTCCGCTCTGTCGAACGCGTGGACGACAGGAGAACCACTTGCAGAACCACCAGCTCCTACTCCTAAAACAGAACCAGGGGAGAATAGCTTTGTTTTCAACGAGGTCAGTTGGAGGTGTATTTCCAATCCAACCACCACGCCCTCCTCCTCGTGTGCTCCTCTTCTTCTCAGGGGATTTTTTACATCATCATCATCATCATCATCATCATCATCGCGAGCGTTTGATGTTGTTCTTAACGAACGACTCAAAAACCCTTTAAAGGGCGTCGTTTGCCGACGAAAGAATACGAACGATGATGATCCCAAACTTCCTCCTCCTACTGCTTTGTCTTCTTTACCACCACCGAGACTTTTGAGAAGACGAAGACGAGAAGCGCTCCTCATGCGTCGTAATAGTAATGCAAAGTAGACAAAGAAAGAAAGGAAAACTTCATTTATTTTAAGGTTTTGTATTTGTGTATGTAAACTTGCTGTTAAGCTATTAATGATGTTGAGTGCGCTTGTGCCTTTTCAAATGACCAGAATCACGAAAAGCTTTATCGCACACATCGCATTCATACGGCTTCTCGTTCGTTTGAATACGCTTGTGCTTTTTCAAAGTACCAGCTTGAGTAAATCGCTTCTCGCACACATCACATTCATACGGCTTCTCGTTCGTGTGAATACGCATGTGGACTTTCAAATTACCAGCTGTGCTAAAACTCTTCTCGCACACATCACATTCGTACGGTTTCTCGTGAGTGTGAATACGCATATGCCTGGTCAAATCGGCCTGACTTCCAAACACCTTCTCGCAAACATCGCACTCGTGTTGTTGCGTTCTCTTTCTCTTCCCTCCTCTCTTCGTCGCAGTCTTTTCTTTTCGTATCTCATTTTGCTTCTCAACGACTTCATCAAAGTCGACATCATCATCTTCCTCATCATCATCACCATCTTCCTCATCAGGTATTCGCAAACATAACAACACCGGTCGTTCTTCTTCTTCTCTCTCTTCTCTGGCGGCACTCGCAACCACCACCGTCTTCGCGTTTTCCGCTCGTTTCGGATGTTTATTCTTTCGCCGGCTGCTCATTATGTTTCTTTACTTGTACTACTAAAAAAAGTGACGCAAAACGACAGTCGGAATAAATTGGAGTTTATAAAAAGAGGGAAAATACAATGCAACACACGTTTCAACGAAACACCACTTAGTATCAAAGTCATCACAACAAGAAGAACAAATATACGAAAGTGCGCACATCTTTAACAACCCTAATCTCTACTACTATAATCATCGTGAATAATAATCAAATCAAATCAAATCAAATCAATCTCGGGCGTCTCGTCGCCAATGTCTTGGTCAAAGTCAATCTCTCGGTAGAAATCTTCGTTGAAATTCTTCTTCTCTTCGGACCAGTTCACCTCCTGCTCCCAGTTTTGAATGAGTTCTTCGTAGCCAGGCACGCTCGTTTGTGGAACCACGGTGAGCTCGCCTTTTTTGACAACTAAAACACCGTCTGGGTTTTCTCGCGCGCCGGAGATGGCGTCGTGAACTTGGAAGATGTCGTCGGAAGATTCGCCGTTGGTGAATAAAATCAACGGTTTGGTGAAATCGAGCGTGGCGTTGATGTCGTCGCCGCTTTTAGGAACTAAATAAACCTTCGTCGTGCGTTCCCACTCTCGGGTGTACGTGGACAACGCCCTCGGATCTGGGTTCGTTTCGTCCCATCCTTCCTTCAATTCGTGGTGTTGTTCCGTCCAGTGTATCGGCGCGTAGTGCGTCGGCTGAAGAGAGTTTCCTTTTACTTGACCGGATGTATCCACGCGTTCCAGTTTGGACGTGCACCGACCGGTGTATTCGTCTCTTTTAACTTTCATAACTTCGTTGAAATCCAGGCGACCGTCCTCCATTTTTGCAACCAGATAATCCACGCCGGCGAGTCGATGGAGCTCCCATTGTTTCGTATCCGGCAAATCCTCGGGGAACTTTTGCCAAAGATCGAGGTGTTCGGTCTTTCTCGTGGCGATGGCGACGTTTTGTTTTTGTTTTTGCTCTTGTTCTTCTAACTCTGCCATTCGGTCTGGAAAGGTTTTTGGACTTTCCAAAGGCGCGACTTGTTCGTCTCTCTGTTCGAAATCAAACAAAGTGACTGGTTTGGGCAACTTTTGCTCTTCCTCGTCTCCTCCTCGTTCCGATGTCGTCGCTTCTATGAAATCCTCCTCCTCTTCATCTGGCGACGAGAGCACTTCATCCGAGTAGTAATCCGGAACGTTCTTCAGACCCATCTGTCGCATGGCATCTTCTTCGGTCCAATCGTTCTCTACAAAAGATAAGTATCCAGCGGATCGAGAGTAAAATTCCGAACTGATGTGCGTGCCGTCGATGGTTTCTCCGCCGTCGCCGTCGGCACCGTCAAATCCAGGCGGATACACCGTTTCGCGTTGGTTTTCGTAATCGTCGTTTTCGTCGTCTTCCATTCGTTCGCTCGCTTCGCGTGCCATGGCTAAAAGTTTCTCTTCTCTCGTCTCTTCGCTCGCGTCTTCGTCTTCGGTCGGCGTAGAAACCTCTTTTTTCTTCTCCGCGGTTTCTTTCGACGCCGCGCGTCCGAGCGTTGCCAGGAAATCTGAATCGCGCAAAAGCGCAGCTTTTAACCCAGGAGGTGGTGGTTGCGACTTTGCCGCCGCCACGGCTGCTTTCGCGACGTCTTGCACGGAAACGCCGGCGATTTTTGAGCGTTTGTTCTTCAACGCCGCGCCAAACGTGTAATACTTGGCCGTTTCCGGCACCCACACGAAGGCTTGAGGCACGCCTCCACTCGACGCGTCGTCTAAATGACTCGAGCTCGTGCCGTCGCCCCCTCGTCGGCGTCGTCGACGTTCGTCGCTGGTGCTGTCTGAATCCTCAGCGTCGTCGCTCGTGGTGTTATCAGCCGATGACGATACCGCGCGTTTGCCTTTCATCGTAATGTTGACGTCGTCGTCCACCCAACAGAGCTTCCACCCTCGACCGCACTGCGAAATGGCCGCGTGTGAGGACTTGAACGTCACCCCCGCTCTTTCAGCCACATCGATCCACGTGTGTTTTGGCCAACTCTCGCACTGAGAGGTTTGTATGCCTTTCTCTTCCGCGGCGACTTTGACCACCGATCGATTGACGAAACCAGCCGGCCCGTGGAAATCAAAGTTAATATTAAATCGTAACCACAAAGAGACGGCATCGGCACCTTGACCGTTTTCCCAAGCTTGTTCTGGTGACCCGTACTTATCCATGGTGGCGATGTTGGAATCGTCGTCGTCGTCTTCATCGCCACTATTGGAGTTTTCTTCGTCGGTTCTCTTAGCCTCGTCGTCGTCCCCGTCTTCTTTTTGTTTCGACGACGACGACGACGATGGAGACGACATCGACGAGCTCGAAGAACCCGGCGCGCCGACACCGTCGCCTTTATCCCCTAAGCTCTTCTTCGTGCTCTCCGCCAGCGCGTCCACGTCGATGCCCTCTCCGTTCTTCAATATTCTCTCTCGAACGTACCACAACTGTTCGTTCACTTTCGAGATTCTATCCAAGGCGTCCAAAACCTCCTTCGCGCTCTTCACGACCGACTTCTTCTTTTTCTTCGTCGTTTTTTTCTTCTTTTTCTGTTCGTCCTCGTCCTCGTCCTCGTCCTCGACGTCGTCGTTCTCGCTCTCTTCACCTTCTTTCTCTCTCGCGCTTTGCGGCGGCCCGCAATCGAACCCTTTCCTAAAATCTTCCTCCCTGTGATACTTCCTCGTGCTCGGGACGAATATCAGGAGTAAATCCCCGTGAGAGCACTCCCCTCCGTTTTGTGCCGATGATTGCCAGCACACGCGATACCCTCGACACCCCGGTAACGGCGTGTGCGCGTTTCTTAAAACCACGTGTTCTTTCGCCGCTTTCTCCCACTGGAGTTTCCTCCACTGGGACACGTTTTTTAACACGACTCTGTTTTGTTCCGCCGCGGCTCGGATGATTTTCCTGCACTCTGCCGAGGATGGGGTCATGAAATCAAAGACGAAACCGAGGGCGAACCACAGCGTCATTCCGTCGATGCCGTTCGGTTGTTCTCGTTCTTCTTCAAAGTTGTTCTTCGTGTCCTCCAAAGCCCCCAAATCGTCGTCGTCGCTTCTTAAAGCGTTGTTCTTCTCGAGTCGTGAAGCGCCTCGAGAGTGTCTTCTTCGTCTTCGAAATTCGTTAAAAGTGGAGGTTGAGGACTTCAGGTTAGTTGTCTTCTTCCTCGAGTCGTCGTCGTTGTTGTTGTTCGTGGTACTCTTTCGAGCGCACCTCGACGAGATGCGATGTCGACGATGCGGATGATGTACAGGCAAAGCCGCCGCCGTGAACGAATTTTGCGATGATGAAACTCCCGCGCGCATTTTATATACTCTAAACTCTCTATATATCAAAGTCTCTCTTAAACTCTTATATCTCTTTAAAATATATACGTTATATATACACTCCCTCGTCTTCTTTCCTCTTCCTTGGTCTTCTTACTTCTTCTGCACGACAACTTGAAAGCGAGAGAGGGATGCTCAATATTATGTGAGGGGGTTAGTTGCTTCCAATTCGGTTGCTGCGTTTTTTAAAAAATGTACTTAGGGTTTCCAACCCTAATTTATTTTACCAGAGAAAGAGTTTTTCTCTTTTCGGAAAGGAAATATCAGAAAGTGTCACTCACTCGAGTCTCTCTTTGTCTGTCATGTGGAAATGTTCGTTAGATCTTGATTTTACACGTGTGAACTTTTTGTCTCATCGAACGCAATAATAGTATTTATCTAACGAAGATAAAAACGTTACGTTGAAATAATGCGGTGGTGATTTTGATGACAACGATTATGACTTTAACGACGATGACGACGACGATGCGTCGATGTTTTTTCCGCGCGTCTTCTTCCCCGTTCTGTTTCAAAGGAGGAAGACGACGAGGAGGAAGGAGATTTCCTTTTAGATGTGTTGCGACGCGTTCGTTTACTACGTCGTCCTCTCTTAGCGACGACGAAAGGAGAGATGATGATGAATGTAAAGAAGATGAGAAAGGTTTACTAGCAGGTGGCGCTTCGATATACTCAAAACCGGACGTATACGCGCTCGCGTTCGGCACGTTTCGAGATTTTCCCAAAGAGGTTGACTTTTTGCACAAACTCTACGAGTCCTCCTCAGGAAAGAAGATGCGAACGCTCTTGGAGTTCGGATGCGGTCCGGCGTGGCACTCCATCGAACACGCGAAGAAAGTACTCAGAGAAGATAATATCGCTATTACTGCGACGACGACGAGTAATAATAGTAATAAGAATCTTAGTAGTAAGAACAACGATTCCGGAATCGTTTCCGTCGCTTTAGACGTGAACAAAGAGATGGTGTCTTATGCGATCGAACGGGCGAGCGATGAGCGAGCGGTTTTGGACGTCGTGGACGTGGTTTTAGGAGACATGAGAGATTTATCGACGCATTTACCTGAAAAGTATTTAAAGTCGGGAGGGTATTTCGATTGCGCGACGTTGTTGTTAGGCACCGCGGCACATTTGTTGACGTGCGAGGACGCGACGCGAACGTTTCGAGAAGCGTTTAAATGCTTACGCGAGGATGGAATTTTCGTCGTCGAAGTCGAACATCCGATGACGACGTTGTTTAGCGGCGAGTTGAAGTATCAAGACGGAGACGAAAACGCATGGGAGGTGAGTTTAGGTAGAAGTAGAAAAAGTATTGGTAGGAGTGATGATCGTAGTAATAATAGTAGTACTATTAGAAGAGAAGAAGAAGACGAAGACGACGCGAGCGAAAGAGAGGAAACGATGCGCGTCGTCTGGGGCGACCCGGAGAACGATTTCTTCGACGCCAAGAATCAAGTTCTGCACAGAACCGTATCCGTGCAAAAATATTTCAGCGTCGACGTAGCAGCGAGAGACGATGACGACGACGACGGAGAAGAGGAAGAAGAAGACAAAGAAGACGAAGAAATAGAAGAAGAAGAAGAAAATGATAACTTTGAAGAAGAAGCTGTCATCAAAGCGCTGTTCGTCCGAGACCCGCACTACGAATCCAAGGAGATTGTCAAGTGTAAGCTCTTCACGTTGCCCGAGTTGATGGCGGTTGCAAACGCCGCGGGGTTCGAGTTCATCGAGTGTTTCGGAGATTTAGACGAAACCGTGAGATTCGATTCCGAAAGCGCTCAGAACATGGTCGTCTGCTTTCGTAAAAATGGAGAACGAGAGAATGAAGAATAATATAATGTTTTGTAAAAGTGTTCGTTGAATAGACAACATACTACTAAAGAAGCAGAGTCAAGAGGTTTTTTCGTTCTCTCGTTACTTCACAAACACATTCTACTCGTGCGCTTAAAGGAGTAGAGCATTACCCACATACTACTTACTATAAATAATACAACACAAATGCGCGAGAAAGACTCCGAAACGAACAACCAACCGGCATCTTCTTCTTCATCTTTGTCTTCTTCGTCGAAAAGAGCTCCCGACCGGAAAGACGAAGACAACAAAGAAGAAAAACTCGTCAAATCCAAAATCAAAACCGAAAGTTTCCTCCCGGCGATAACGACGACCACTGCACTCCTCTCTCTCGCCTGCGTCCCTATACACATACTCACCGCGTTCGCCTCTGTAGTCGGGGTTGGGACGTCCGTGCACGTGTTGAGAGCGGCGTATAAACCGGCGATGAACCGGTGTCGGTGCCATTTGAAATCGGAAAAGCAATGGTTGGCGGAAAGTGCGAGCAGGTGAGATTTTACGAAACGTTGTTCGAGAGAAAACTTCATCGATCATCATCAAATCGAGATGTTTCTCAGCCATTCGTTCTTGATTTGTACTACATTTTTGTCGCCTTGATAATACTAACGAGGAGCGTTTCTTCTTCTCTCCTTCTCATCATCAGGTCGGCGTCGATGGTTTCCCTCGAGTCCTTCGCGCAGCGCCAATCCGAAGACGCGAAAGACGCCGAAAACGAAGCGGATGGCGCTGAAAACGAAGAAACCAAAAAAGGCAACATTAAACGACGAAAAGAACGAAGAAGATCGGCTGGTTTACACTGTCAGAGATGCTTGAAGAGAACGAGGAAAGGCGTCCGGGTGTCGTTTCTTACCTCACCCGCCTTGGTCGGTTTCGTGAGTGGCGCGATTGCGTTTGGTTTCAGTTCCGCGAGCGCTTTCGCTCTTCGTCGAGGGAAAGGGGTTCTCTTTGGCGCTTTGGCGAACGCGCAGCCTACGAAGTCTTCGAAGACAAAGAAGAAGAAATAATAATAATAAATAGCTAGTTGTTATCAGACAAAAGCTTTGCTGCTGCTTTTTCGCACGTGTACTCCTCGTACTCCTTCCATCCCGCTTCTCGTGAACTTCAATGTGTTTTCAGATAAGGAGCGAAACCACTCGAGTCAACGTCACAGTTTAGAGCGCACAACTCTCCTCGCATATTATTTAAAACTTAAGAAGACTCACTTTTTACCACCAGAGAGTGCATCGAAAACGAGAGACGTTTAAAAGAGGAGACGATTATTGTTATTATTATTTGACGACTCTTCTTTCTCATCTGTATCTATCACTGTTAAAGAAGAAGACAAACCCAAAGAAGAACATCCATCAACGGGGAAAACCATCAATCAAAAATGACTTCAACGGAGAAAAAGATTGGATTCGAGGAGTTGTGTAAACACAACACTCTGGAGGATTTATGGCTCGCCATCGACGGCATCGTCTACGACGTGACCCCATTCATGGACGACCACCCGGGTGGTGGAGAAATCATGCTCTCCGCGGCAAATAAAGACGGCACGGACGATTTCGAGGACGTCGGGCACTCACCACACGCGAGGGAATTGCTGAAGAAATTTAAAGTTGGCGTATTCGAGGGAGAATTCGGCGACGAAGCGCCTTTAACGAAGAAGAAGAAAGGAGGGAGAGACGACGTTTCAATCGGAGGGAACGCAATTTTAGGGATGGTGTTACCAATTTTGGTGTTATTGTGCGCGATTGTGGCGTATTACATGGGGATGCAGCGATGATAATAGAGAGGAGAGAAAATGTCTTTCTTTCTTTCCAGAGAGAGAGAGAGATTAAGAGAGAGACGAGATAAAACGCTCGCGCATAGAAGAAGTTGAAGAAGAGGAACAAGAAGACAAAGAAGAAGTGAGAGAGAAGAAAGACGGCGAGTTGAGCAGTATCACAAAATATTACGATCGTCATCATCGTTTTTAAAAGAGAGAGAGAGAGAGAGAGAGAGAGAGTTTAGTATTAGTTTTTAATTGGACATTTTCCTCACAACTTTGTGTTGGACGTTTCTGAACCACAACTTTTCTCACACGTACGAACACTTTTGCAAGAACGATGAACGCGCTTCTCTTGCAAACGACGACAAAAGAAAGCAGTTGAAAGTAGTATTCTTAGTAGTGCTATTGTTTTTACCGAAGATGAACACCCAAAATCTGCATTTGACGACCCGTCTGGCGGAGTATTGCGTGGACTATTTCCACGAGATGCCCGAGCACGGGTTGTTTATATCCATCGACGAACGCGGGGAGTTCCACAACAAAGAAGGCATGTTGAACAAAAAAGGCCAACGAATAGTCTGTTTCTTTCGAATGACCAAAGGGTTCAAATCTATCCAGGGGCAGTTTAACGGCGAACGCGTCGCGAAGATGGAAGTGTTCACGTGGGTTTTAGAACACTGCAAAGATATACGAGACGCAGTCGAGCTCGATTTTGGCTTGGAAAAATTGGAGGACGTAAACCGAGCGAACGATAAAATGGAAAACGACGCGTACATTAAGCCATACAGGAAAGAGGCATACATGAGATTTCCGGACGGACACACGGTGAGAGAAAGATCCGCGCCAATTGGGACGCCGCAAGGGAGTTTGAATAGTCCAGTCATAGCGCCGTTGTTTTCCACGAGAATAGAAAGGAGCATGAACGTGTTCTGCGTGGGGAAGAATTACAGAGAACACATCGGTGAAGTAGACACGCAAATGACAAATATCAGTGCAAAAGGCGAACCGACGGTGCCTATTATATTTAACAAGAGCTCGAGATCGATCATTGGCCACGGCGAGTGCATTATGTGTCCCGATCCGGACCAGTTTGACGAACGCGTGGATTACGAAGGCGAAGTTGGGTTGGTCATGGGTAAGGGCGGGAAAGTGTACGGCGCGACAATCGTGAACGATGTTACCGCTCGTTTTAGACAGAAGGAGCACCAGCAATGGTTTTTAGGAAAAAGTGTGGACACGTTTTGCCCGATTGGGCCTTGGATTGTTCCGTGGTTCGATTACGAAAATTCGAGTTTGATGCCGTTTTATCAAACGCGAGATTATTATTTCGCCGAAGGCGTTACGCCGGAAGGCGCGATTTTTGACACGAGTCCCTCAGAACCCGGAGGGTCGTGCACGATCGTGACCAGAGTCAACGGTGAACTGCGACAAGATTTCGATATCGCTCAGGCGCGCCAATCGGACCCGCCGGCGATGATTTTCGGCCATCAGGAACTGTTAGAAACCATCGAGAAATCGATGAAATTAGAACCGTGCGACGTGATTGCTACGGGAACACCCTCCGGCGTCGGCGCCGGTCAAAAACCAGAACCGAAATGGTTAAAACACGGCGATTTAGTTGAAGTTAAAGTTGGCGGCATAGGTGTTCTCGCGAATTACGTGTGCGGGTATAAACGCGATCCGGAGAATTTCGTCTTTGAAGGCGAACACACGGATTGGGTCGGTAGGAAACCGAAACATCGAATGTTTCGCATGTCGCCCAACGTGTGCGCTTTCTGTAACAAGTGGCAACGGAAACTGAGTCGGTGTTCGCAGTGTAAGCGAGTCTGGTATTGTTCCCAGGAGTGCTCGAAAAAGGATTGGATCGAAAGGCATCGCCAGGAGTGCAGACACTGGATCGATCAAAATCGAGAATGTTTTAGAGAGAATTTTAACGAGTAGAAAATTGAACGTTTTTTTTTGCCCTTTTAATTTGACTACGACTGATGAACTTCAAAACTTTTGCTCTAAAATCTCCATTGCATCTCCATTGCATTGTCTCTCCTCTCTTAGTACACACAAAACAACAGATAAAGGGTGGTGGTGGTGGTTAAAACGAAAAGTATGACGGAGGAAGACCCCGAGGACGGCCTGCGCGTTTTGGCGAGACTGTCTTCCTCGACACAATCCTCAACACAGTCGTCGTCTAAACAATCATCATTTTCGTCGTCGAAAACATTCTTCGTTTGGGGAACCGGAAACGAAATTCTCGTTCGAAACGAACGGGTTCTTCTTGGTCACAAAAATGGAAACGACGATTTAGAAGACGAGGACGAGATGATGCACAAAGACGAAGAAAGCTTAAAAAACGATTCAGACGACAAAAACGATTCAGAAGACATCAAAACGAAGTCCACGTCTTGGTCGCACTTATCCTCGAAAAACAAGCAAGAGATCGCGCAGTTTGAACCTTTGGTGAAAGATTTGGTACAAAAGATTCGTTTGGCGAGCGCGTCCGCCTCGGTCGGCGGCGCAGGCGGCGATGGCGAGAAAACGATGGACGGTGGGTCTGATTTTCGGTTAGAAGCCGCGCGAGAATTTAGCTCGAAAGCGATCGAGGTATTTCGTGAAATCGAGAAGGAGTTGGATGAAGAAATGGTGCGTTCGGTATCGTTGGCGACGGAAGACGACGACTTTGGCGCCGACGACGAGAGGGTGTGGAGACGTCGACAGCACTCACGATTGGAGCATTACGAAGCGAGGAAGAAATCTGCTTTGTGGTCTTTGTTAACCACGCAGTTCGTGGAGAACGCGGGCGAGGATTTTCCGTCCAGTTTGAGCGGTTGCAGAGAGAACTTGACGCGATGGTTTCGCGAGTATTCCGAGGCGTTTCAGCCGTTGGACGCCGAGGCGGCGGATTTCTTGAGTGTATTCAACGAAGATAATAATAGCAACAGTAACAACGCGACTAGATATAGTAACATCAAAAGCGGTTCAATTGAGCACGAACGATTCGCGCATCTCTCCGTGTTTGAGAAGAAGGATGCCTTTAACAACGAAAGTAGCGGCGGGTACGGTGGCGTTCCGCCGGCGCGGATTGAAGAGTGTAAATCGTATTGGCCGTGTATTCTCGCCATGTTAGCAGTAGGATGGACCGATGATTGCGTGAACGTGTTGTACGCGCACTCTGCGTGGGCGGAATGGCGTTTGCGTAGCCAAGCGGTGAGACCGCAGATTGAAATCCTAGAAGCGTTGATTGCCCTCATCCAAACGCGACCGGTTTTGGTTTTCGCTGATGAGGACAACGACGACGACGATATGAACGGTGGTCAAATGATGGACGCGGGAAACGACGACGAAGAACTTTTAGAAATACAACGCATGAAAAATAGCAAGTACGGCGAACGGATGATTGCGTACACGCACTCGCAATTTAAAGCCCATCGCGATCGGTGGAAAACGCAGTGTTACGATTTGTTGCAACCTCAAAACGACCGCGAGCTGGAAGAAAACTGGGCGAAGTGTTGGGGTCCAACCGCAGATGGTGCGCGTTCGGTGTTGAAAATCTTACTCGGCGACGACGCGGAATTGTCTTTATCCACGAGTAACTCTTTAGAGTTATTCGTCGCGATGTCTTTACACAAATCGCCTAACGCGACGGCGAGGAATTTGCAAACGACAAAGAAAATCTGGGACCAATGTTTAGAGCGAAAGTCGGCAAAGACGAGCAATGCGAGATTCTTAACGCCGGAAAGTGTCGCCTTCATGAGCGCGGTATTTGACGACGATGGGTTGATGGCATTCTCCACCATTTCTCGATTTGCGGATTCGTTCTTCGTTTGTCTAACTGCTTTGCTTTTGCGCAACGCGACGACGACGTTGAACAACGCGACCGCAATGACGATGATTAGCAGCGGCGATGATAAACACTACCACAGAGACGATATCACGCACGAATCAAACAGTAGCGAAGACGCGTTTGTGGAATACTACGCGTTAGAAGCAGTCAGTTCTATGCTTACCTCTGGCGTAGAAACTCGAGCGCTCGCGGCGGATTACTTGACCTTTCTCTGTCCTCGAAGAGGGAAAAAAATCGTCGAAACGATGTTGACGAATTCGTTCGGGATGCTCGGTTTGAGAGATTCGGAAGCGGTGTATGAATTCGAGCGGTTGTGTGCGGAGAGAGGATTGAATGAATTCCATCGGAAAAATTGCAATCGCGTCCTCGCCGAGAGATTCTTAGAAGAAAAAGACGAAGATGCCCACCGCAAAGGCGCAAAGAGGAACATCGATTACGGTTTACAAAACTTGTTCCAAGTCTTTGAGCACTTCGACGCGGCAAAAGATGAGAGAGCAATCGAACGCGTGTGTTCTCGGTTACTGAGAAATACCAAGTTCCTCACGCTCAATTTGCCTTCTTCTTTGAGCGCAAACGACGCGGATGCGTACTCGTACCCTCGGGGCGTCGAGTTCATCTCGAAAGTTTCCGACGCGCTCCGGTCCACGAGAGGCGGACGCGACCGCAAAGAAGGCAGTTCGGCGTCGTTTATTCACGCTCGAGCGAAGTATTGCATGTCTTTGCAAGAGTTAAAAGAGAAGAATCAGAACAAAAACGACGAGGATGTTAGTGACGAAAATTTAGAGTGCGTCCTCTCGTGTTACGAGGCGCTTTTGCGCCAACTTGGTGAAAACTGCTCGCCTCGATACGCGTGGCCAGAGTTGATTTGCGATGCGATTCCACTCTTCGAGGGCGAGTACGTGAGTTCACCTACCCTTGCGAGTGATGGAAACGACGTCTCCGGAGGAGGAGGTGGAGGAGGAGGAGGAAAGAACGCCTCCGCGCGCATCGCTCGCCTCAGAGGCGCGATCTTCGCCGTCCTCGAGAAGCTCGAAAGTTCCGCCTCTTCTCGATCCAATTTTGCGAACGACAACAACATCAACGTCGACGATGATGAATTCACCACTTCAGCGCCTCTCTCTGCAACCTTATCTCCATCTATCAAAGACGCCATCGACGTGGAAAAAATCGCTTTACAGGATCCAAAACGTTTCGAAGATTCCGCTTTGAGTTTGGCGCGAATCGCGCTCGTTCGCCTCTTGGCGAGATTCTGATGATGTCGAATTTGACGAGAATACGACATTCGCGCGAAACGAGAAAACCCGCGAAGAATTCTTCCTTGTTTGTGAAAAGAGTAGCACAGCACTGTTTCTGCACACACACGCACGCGTACAAAATAAATACTCTTTTTCATCGTTCTTACTCTCGTTTCGTTCTCGTTTCGTTCTTCTGTTTCATTAGTATTGTTCGTAGTGTTGCGAGTACATATAGTATTATGGTTGTGAGGGGAACAGCAAAAGATGAAAAAAAACAGCACACGTGACATTTTTTTTTGTCGTTGAAAAAATTCTCTCGTTTGTCGTTTTGCTTCTTTTTTTTTTAGGAGAAAAAATCATCACATTTTGAGCGCTCTGTTCTGTCACCACTTTGAGAGAGAGAGAGAGAAAGAGAGAGAACGAAGAGACATACTATCTCGTCGTCGTCTCGTCGAAAGTATTCGTAATCGCAGTATTGCAATAATACTCTCTGCTGTCGTTCTCCTCTAGAGTCTTCTTCTTCGAAATCTATACTCGATTTAGATACGAAAGTCTCGTAAAAGTTTCCGTCCCCTTTTCTCTAAGAGGCGAACCTTAAACGGACACAAGAGTACGAAACGATGGATCATCATCATCATCATCGCCCGACGACGAGGCGCCAAGCGCTCGGTGAAATCAACGGAAACTTGAGAGGAGGAGGAAATACTAATTCAAAAGATGCGGTGAAGAAAGGGTACGTCAGAAAGAATCATCGCGTTTCGTCGTCAAAGCGCGTAAAGTTGTTTTTATTCTTCTACATCATCTCTCTCGAGAGAGAGAGATGAGACGATGGTTTTTTTTCTCAGTCTTTCCCCTTTAGCTTTTTAAGGGGGAAGGGGTGCCAAGATTTTCAAAAGTGCGCACAACTTACACTTTGTATATTCTTCTTTCTACTCGTAAATTATTATTACGTTTTATTACACTCAAAACAAAGCAGAGAGGTTCAGCAACACGGATACATCCGAACCAGATCTGGTCGCACGCCGAAAGCGCCGATTCAAAGTTCCTCTGAAAATAATGGCCCCGACGTTTCCATGGCGAAATCATCCGGAGGAGGGAACAAAAGCGCTCACACTAGACATAACAACAACAACACCGACCCGGAAGTGGACGGAAGAGAGAATAAGCTCGGTGGATCCTCTCGGTTGGCGAAGCACGATCCGTTGCAAACGTACTCGCAAAACTTGACCAACAAAGAGTTGAGAGAAGTGAGAGATATCGACGCTTTGGATAAGCAAAACCCGTTGGCGGTGACGGAGTTCGTGAACGATATGTTCAACTATTGGTTTCGAGTGGAACCGTTGACCCGAGTGAGTTGCAATTACATGAGGTCGCAAACGGATATCAACCATAAAATGCGCGCGATTTTAGTCGATTGGTTGGTTGAGGTGCACTTGAAGTTTAAGTTGATGCCGGAGACGTTGTTTTTGACGCACAACTTGATCGATCGATTTTTGGAGAAGAAGGTGGTGTCGAGGAAGAATTTGCAATTGGTTGGCGTGACGGCGATGTTGTTGGCATCCAAGTACGAAGAGATTTGGGCGCCGGAAGTGAGAGACTTCGTGTACATCTCCGACAAGGCGTACACGAGAGAGCAAATTATTGAGATGGAAAAGGACATGTTGTCCGAGCTCGGGTTTCATTTGACCGTGCCGACGCCGTTTCATTTCTTGAGCAGATTTTTCAAGGCTGCCGGAGCGGACAAGCAAATGCAATTACTGTCCAACTTTTTGGTAGAGTGCGCGTTGGTGGATTACGGAGCTTTGAAGTTTTCCAACTCTATGTTAGCCGCGAGTTGCGTGTACGTGGCGATGAGGTGCTTGAACAAAGGGAGATGGGACGCGAACATGAAGATCCACACGAGGTACGCCGAGAGCGATATTTTGGAGTGCGCTGACGCGGTGTCGAGATTACAAAGAGCGGCGCCGACGGCGAATTTGAGCGCGGTGTACAAGAAGTATTCCAACGATAAGTTTATGGCGGTGGCGAAGATTGCCCCGGCGGATGGGTTAGGCGATGACATGAACTCTTAAAAATTGTTCGTAAAATACGACAAAGTAAGTTTATGGATAAGTTGAGAAACTTACGACGACGCAGAGTCAAATTAATGAGGAGGGGTCGAAGGGAGAGCGCGCGGAGGAGAGTCCGCGCTTTACATTTACTATATAATCACATCAAATATTTTAAAAGAGAGAGAGAGAGAGAGAGATAAAGACTGATACGAGGAGAGAGTCAGAGAGAGAGAGAACACGCGTTTCTCGCGGCGGCGAAAGCTTCAAAAGCGGGTGCTGTTCTCTGACGACTCGCTACTTCTCTGTTGCCTTTTTTGTAATAGTAGAGAAAAGAGAGAGAAAGAAAAAGATAATAACACACACACACACGCACTAAAACGACTACTCTTCTTCTTCTTCTTCTTCTTTAACTTCAACTTCTTCTTCTCTGTCTTCTTCTTCTTTGTCTTTGTCTTCTTAAACGCGCTTCGGTCCGCAGATTTTATAAACCCTAAACACAAAAACCCTAAACTAAAGACAAGAGGGGACGCGGCTTTTCCAAGGAAGAACATCTGCATTTGCAAGACGCGCGCGCATTACACAAACGAACACCTCATCGTCGTCTCAAGGAGGCATCCAAAGTGAGTGATGACGACGACGACGAGGGGTACGACGACGACGGGTGATGTGCCCGATGATCCGCAACGACAACCATTATTAGTAACATCACAGCAGAAAAAGAAAGATGAAGATTCCATCACTTTCGCTGCTGCGTTACATGATGGACGAAAAGTGCGAGAGAAACGCTTCTTCATCATTTTGTTTGCAACCATCATCATGGCGTCGTGTTTCGTCGGGGCGATTTCAAAAAAGTCGAAACTTTCGTCCTTCTCTTCTCTCGGCGCGAGTCCGTTAACGATGAGAAACCTCCACGAAATATTCAAAGAGTCCAACGCAAATTCGGGAGATCCGGTCATTTCTGCCTTGAAACGAGACAACCTGTTCAACGTGCAAACGTTCCCGGAACGAGCGTCAGAATACCAAGGGGATTTACACGACCAAATTGGCGCAGACGCGAGTTGGTTTCACAAACCAATAAAAGGGATAAACGAGGAAAACGAAGGGAAGTTTAAGATGTGTTTGATGGGCGGGATCGAATCGTGGGACGTCGTGTACGTGGACAACGCGCAGACGCTGACGGAACCCGGGTTGTGCTTCGGGGAGATTGTGGATGCGGATACGGCGAGTAAACCTGGAGGGTTTGCAGATTGCGACGTGAGAGTGTTTAATCAAGGCGCGTTTTTGTGGGGGAATAGGTACATCGATCCGAAGACGAAAGGAGACGAAATCAAAGTGTTCAAACCGCCGCCGAAGGCGAACCCGAACCAGGTGGATTTTTATTACGCGCACGAAGCGGCGAACCATTTCGGGAAAGAGTTGGCCGATCCGAGATCGATCGCGAATATGGATTACATGGCGACGTTTGCGATGAAAGAGAACGCGGTGTGGTACGGGTTTGGGCCGTCCGTGGAACAGTTGATTGGTAACTTTCAATCGTTTCAGATTCCGAGGGAGGAGCGAGTGCCGTCGGTGGCGTATTTAGGATTGGATTGTATGCCGAGCCGAGCGGGCGTTTTGAACGAGATCAGTAAAGTGTTTCCAGTGTCTAGCATTGGGGGATGTGCGAACAACTTTGAGAAACCGGACGGGGATCCCGGACGAGGCGGGTCGCCCAAGGCGCAAAACGCGTACTTGGCGCCGTTTATGTTTTACTTCTCCGTGGAAAACGGCATTCAATGTCCGGATTACATCACCGAGAAAATGTGGGGAGCGTTAGCGCGAGGGTCCATTCCGGTCTATTTTGGTTGGGATGGCATCGAAGAGTACATTCCGAGCAAAGATGCAATCATCGATTTGAGAGACTACCCGACGCCGGAAAGTTTGGTGGAGAAGTTGCGCCTCGTCGCGACGAACGACGACGCGTACAACCAAATGCACGCGTGGCGATACCAAGATCCAAACTCGTGGCCGTTAGCGTTCAGAAATTTGGTTCGCGAAGTTTCCGAGGATATGAAAGGTTCGTTGTGTAATGTCTTGAAAGCTGGGCCTTCGTCGAACCATCCGCGAGCGAAAGTGCAAGGGTACTGCGCGGACGGGTCGCACTCGGTCGAGGAATTTCACGACGGAACTGGCATGGAAACCGCGGTTTTGTTTGGGAAGAAAGTTGGTTCGTTCCAATACTCGTTGACTACGACACCGGGTCACGCAGATGAAATTCATATTGGCGAGTGGCAACGGTTTATGGAGAAGACGTGCGACGAGTTGAGCGGGAAATGTTACCGGTTGAAAGGCGACGAGGCGTTTCATTTCGTCGAACCCGAACAACAACAACAACAACAACAACAACAACAACAACAAATAGAACAACAACAACAACAACAACAAATAGAACAAACGGAACACGCAGAAGTACAACCCGAACAACAAAAACAACAACAACAAGGCTTCCAAGGCGACCGCGTCGACGAAGTCATCTCGGTCGAGCCAGTCTTGGCGATGGAGGAAGATTGCGTCCCGGGCGTGCCGACGCCAGGTGTGGACAACTGCCACTCCAAAGAAGAGCAAGTCGGCAACCCAGTCACGGAAGAAGTACATCCCGCCTTTGCGAACACGAGACCAAACTGCAATCCGGCGAAGCCGTGCATCGCGGGCGTTCCTGTAGCTGGCATTGGATGCTGCACGGAGGAAGAGCGAGCGATTCACGTGCGACTCGATGCGCATGTAGAACACAGACCGGTGGAAGTGCTCGCCGTACCTGTCGCGATGCATCAAGAACAACAACAAGAAGCTGTTGTTGTTCCGCAGCCGGGATTAGAGGTGCAGAGAGAACAGCAACCGGCGGCTGAAGAAGAAGTTCCAAAACCAAAAGTGCTCGCCGTGCCTCTCGATTGTAATCCAGATCCTGCGTGCCAACCGTTGAAGGAAATAACGCCGGGCGTTATGGATTGTTGCGCGAAAACGGTTTCGCTCGATCGCTTGTTAGCGCAAGATACGGTCGTTGCCGCTGAAGGTATCGTTGAACAGCAGCAACAGCAACCTGAAGCGGCAGTAGTCACACCAGAGATTCTTTCGCCCGAAGTCAAGGAACTCCGAGAGGAACTCCAAGAGGCAAAGGAAGAGCAAGTACAAGAAATCGAGAAGGAGTTGGAGGAGGCGAAAGAGGAGTTGAAGGAACAAGAAGAGAGTGATGGGAATAGTAATAGTGGAGATATCATTAGCGACGTGGGAGAAGATACGCCATCGTTAGCTACGGCGCCGGTCATCGAAGGAGAACAAGAAGCTCCGAAAGTTGTTGAACTACCTTCGGAAGCGGATGCCAAGTTTGAAGCGAGAGTTTTTGAATGGGGTCCCGGTCACGAAGTGGTTCCGAACGACGCTTGAGAATTATTACTACATTTAGGACGCCGTTCAGACTATTTATTCGTGTATTGCATATATTTATATTTAGCTTCGTTATTGATTTACATGCGCGCATCTACCGTACTATCTTTAATTCTTTCATCTAACGGGACGGTCGGCCGACCGTGATCTCTCTTCTAAGTTGGCTCAAATCTATTTTACCGCCGCTATTTCGAGGAAACTCATTCTCCACGACTACCCACTGTTTAGGCACTTTAAACCTCGCCAGTTGCTTTTTCAGGCACCAGTGACGCAACATTTCCCCGTTGACTTTTTTCAACGATGAAAGCTGGCCGTCCATGTGGTCGTCCATATGTTCCTCGGCGTATTTCATAAACTCCCACGCGTCGGGGTTGTTGAGGTTTTCCGTCGGTTGCGCCCACTCGACGTCGGGTTTCAGTCGCACAGCACAGGTTACAATTTCGCCCCACACGTCATCCGGTACGCCATATACGACAGATTCTTGCACCAATTCGTGCTTCTCGACAACTTGTTCGACTTCCAAGCACGAGACGTTTTCTCCGCCAGTTTTGATTGCATTGGATAATCGACCAAGGATGCGAACGGTGTTGGAATCTTTGGAGACTTCTCCGATATCACCAGTTCGAAAGTACCCGTTGTTGTTGTATTTATCGTCGACGTGTAACAAATGAGCTACGGGTGTGTTGTAGTACCCTTTTGACACCGTTTCGCCTCGTATCAAGATTTCATTTTCCTGGCCTAAACGATCGATTTTCACGGACAGACCTTCGATGATTTTACCTTGATTAACGTTTGAGTTTGCAGTGACCACCCAGTTGTCTCCTAAAGACATGTCGGAGGCCGAAGCCGTCCTGCTACCTAGAGGTGTCATCTCAATATCCGTCAAATCAGCGTATGCAATCGACGACGTCGCTTCGGTCATGCCGTACGTCGAGATGATTTTGGCGTTTGGAAAGATCTTTCTCGCAAACGCGACGTCTTTTTCATGCATGGGACCCCCGCCAACGAGGATTTTCTTGACAGAATTAAACGTCGAAGTGTTGCTTTGAACCGTGGAAGAAATTGTCGTCGGCCGGGGAATCAAGTGTGCATCTTTGCACATGCGTTCGAGCTTGCGCAACATGGTCGGTACGGCGATGAACGCGGTGACTTCTGCAGTCACTATGGCTTGTAAGAACGATCGAGCGTCGAAAGACTCGAGGAAGACGTGCCTCGCGTCTGCTTTTATTGCGGCGAGTCCACTGATGAGACCACCGACGTGGTAAAGTGGCGCGCAGTGCAAATAAACGTCCTCGCTATCGTATTGAGGGCCGTTTTCATCGTACAATTTCGAGTCGATCGCGGCGGCAAGGTTGGAATGCGAAAGGATCGCTGCTTTCGGGGCGAATCCGCTCGTACCGCTGGTGAACACGAGGCAACAATTGTTTCGAATATCCCGGTATTCTGCTCGCACCATACGTTTGATGATTTCCTTATTCCCACCTTCTTCTATTTCTTCTTGTTCTTCTTCCGTGTAATGCTCAACCACGTTGACATCTTCCAGCGTAAACGATCCGCGCACCTCCTCCTCGTCTTCATCATCCCTCCCACCGCTTTCATCCTTTTCCTCATCCTTTTCACCACTCGTCGTACCTTTCACGAGCTCTAAAACCTTCCCAAACAACTCCCCAATCACATCCGTCGCGTTTTCAGTTTCTTTCCTCTTCCTCTCGTCCTCTTTTTGAAACCAACTCTTCTTCATCGCGATGTCGTGCCGTTCGCGAAACCCGCGGTCGCACGAGTAAAACGGTCTCGCTTTCAACACCGTTAAACGCTCACTCACATCCATACTGCCGTCAAACTCGCTCCAAATGTTCAGATGAAACTCATCCGCGATGAGCATCTCGCATTCGCAGTGTTCCATAGCCGCTCGCGCCTCTTCCGAGGACCATCGACTGTTCAATAAAACCGTAAAGTCTACCGAGGGGATTTCAGATACAGCGAGGAAGTGCGCCAGAAACGATTGGTTGCATCGCATCGCTAACGCCACGTTCGCTCTTTTCTTCTTTGAATTCTTCTTTTCTCCTCCTCCTTTACCTTCGTCGATGCTCTCTTCGAGTGTAGTCCTCGAAGAAGTCGAAGAGAAAACGTTAAAGTTTCCCAACAAAAAGTCTCGAATCTGCGCCACGTACGCTCGGAAATCGATTTTATCTTTCGCGTCTGCGTTTAAATAGTACACCTTTCCATTCTCTTCTTTATCTTCTTCATAATCCAAGCCTAAGATCGTGGACGCGATGTGCGCGCGTTTTTTTATCATCTTTATCTTTTTCTTCTTTCTATCGTCGTCGACTGCGACCCGACTTTCTTTCGCAGCAGTCTTGGTAGGCGTCCGAGCGCTTTCCCATTTTTTCTGAAGAAGCAGATTGAGCTTTTTTTGTCGCGAGACTGCCTTTTTTTCGTAACGCTTTTTGGTTTTTCATTAAAAAAAAAGACATCACATCTCTTTTTTTTTTCTTCTGCTCTCCTCAAAAGCGATGACGACGACGATGACGAAGCAACAACAACAAGAACAACAACAACAACAACAACAACAAAAGGGAGGAGGAAAGCGTGCAGAGGAAGAAGTGCATGAATGGAAGAGGATTGGAGACGGGCAGTTTCGAGTACGTTTTGTTTTTTTTTAAATGTAATGCCCCACGTAATCTATTTTTTGCACAGACGTCTAATCACTCGGAAGCGTTCGACTCGTACACGAAAGCGAAAGCGTATTTGGAACAGCTCTTGTTTACGACGAGCCGCTCGACTTCGACTTCGTCGTACCCGATCGATCCGATCGAAGCGTCGAGAGTTTTATTAAATCGATCGATTTGCGCGTACTCTTTAGAGCATTTTGAAGAGTCTTTCAACGACGCAGATATGGCTAAAAGTATATTAAAAGGCACGTTGCAGAAAGAAGAGCAGAACGGGGCGGAAAGATCTATACTCGACGAATTACGGTTTCGATTGCGCAAGGCGTATTTTCGGTGCGCGAAAGCGTCCGAGAAGAGAAAGGACTTCGATGGCGCGTGCGAGTTGTATTTAAACGCGTTAGAAGTCGCGTCCCCGAAGAAAGAGAACAGCAATAAAAACACGAATCACCTCTCCGAGGCTCTCGCAGCACTCGTCGCTCGAGATCAAGTTTCCATCAAGTTCATTTGCGACGATTACGCCCGGCGCATCTTTGACGCCGAAACGCCAAATCCGTTGACATTTTCGCGAGATGGGAAGGGATTAACGTTGATTCGTCCGGAAAGCGCGAGGATGTCGAAGAAACGTGTCAGCTCGTTACTGCTTGAATACTCGGTGGGTGAAGAGAAACGCGTGCGAGACGAGTGGTTAAAGTTTACATCTTTACGCAACGGGGTCGAATCCTCCGTATTCCAACTAAACTCATCAACTTCTGCGAAGTTTACGAAGAGCCAACGAAAATCAATCGCGCGTGGATTTTTGTCCGGCATTCGCGCTAGAGCGTATTTACGCGCCGATAATGTCATACAAGCCGCAAAAGACGTCAAAGCAGCCACGTACATGTGCAAAGACGTCATCGCGTTCGGCGGCGCTTTTCATTACGAACGCGCTTTGTGTTGCGACCGTTTACTCGTCGAAGAAAACATCACGCGAACGGAAATCGCGCAAGGCGGCGAAGAAGGTATAGGACACGAAAACGATAACTTGGTCGTCGAGAGTCAAGTTGCGTGCGCACTTTTTGCCAAACGCGCGTTGGAAACCGAAGAAGCGTTGTCGTTGAAAGAGAAAGAAGAAGAAGAAGATAACGAGAAGACGCCTTCCTCCTCTATGTCTTTCTCGACGACGCGCGCTCGCGCCATCCAAATCTACCAATCGTACTCGGACAAAATGCAAGCTCGATTAACCGATCCAGTCAAAGCTGCGTTACGAAAGGGCTCTGTCTTCGCTTTAACCTTTTTGGACAAAGATAAGTGGGAAAACGAAGTCCCGGAATACATGCGCCCGAAACCGAAATATTTCTACTATTACGAGTGGATGAAAGACCGCATCAAAGAGTATTACCCGGAACTACCTCAATGCGTATTGGATAAACTGTTATCCTTGGACGGCGCCGAACTCGATTTATTGTCACAACACCCGCAAGCAATCCGAGGCCAAACCGAAGAATTTCTGCAAGTTCTCGATGAAAAAGGCGAAAAGTTTCTCGAGACGTACAAAACGCCCCAACTCTCCTGGGAAGAAGTCCAAGCGTTGCGCGTATCCGAAGCGAAGAAGAAAAAGTTACTCGAGAACCAACAAAACGACGACTCTGATTACTCCGAAGAGGAAGATACCGACCACGCCATGATAGGTGCCTCCGGCGACGACGGTTTAACTAAGGCCGAAAAACTCGGTAAACCCATCCTCCCTCTCTTACCTCCCGATCAAAGAAGAGAGAAGGCGAAGCTCGACGCGTTGAAAAGAGATATGGCGAAGGACAGTCAGAAACTTCTCCAACAAAATACTACTCGAAAAGGAGGAAGAGTAGAGGATATATCAGATTTTCAAAACGAAAACGAGGAGCCTACGACTAAAACTGCTGGAGGAGTGTTGTTAGACGCCATGGACTGAAACGTTTTGTTGATGACTCTTTTTGATGAACGCACGGAAGTATTTTATAACTAATTTTTCCTCTCACTTCTTCTCTCTCTCTGATGTAAAAATTCCTCATTTTTTCTTTTACAACAACGCGTGTTTGTCTTGCGCGTGGAATGTACATTCTTTAACGGAGTAGACAAAGAAGAAGAGAGCTTCGTTATAGTTGTTGTTGTTGTCGTTCGTTTTTTGATTTTATTATTATAAACGCAGCAGAGAAGAAGAAGAAGAGCGTTAAAAGAGTTTCGCTCCGATGGGGAAACATTCCGCCGCCGCCGAAGACAAAGAAGAAGACAAAGGAGGAGGAAGAAGAAGAGGAGCATCAGAATATGGAAACAATAATACTAATAACAATACTTTAGAGTGTTTATACTCCGGCGATCGAACGAAACCAATCAAAACGATGAAGGATAAGTTCGAGTTATTACCCGCGTTTCTCAAAGTCAGAGGGTTAGGTGCGAGACAAATTTTCGTCTTATTCGTTTCTCTTCCTCTTGGGTGGTTTCGCTCTCGATGCGAGGAACAAAAAATACTGACAACATGTAACACAAATCTCTTTACTACTACTCTTTGGAACAACAACTAAATTAGTTCGTCAACACATCGAATCGTTCGATTACTTAATCGACGAGGAGATCAAGAAGATTGTCTCCGCCAAGGCGAACAACAAAGTCACGTGCGACTCGGACCCGAACTTTTACTTGAGGTATAAAAACGTCTCCGTCGGGTCGCCGCAAACGGTGGACGAGAGGATGGTGAAACAAGATATCACGCCGCAACAGTGCAGGTTGAGAGATATGACGTACGCGGCACCGGTGATGGTGGACGTGGAGTATACGAAAGGGAAGGATATTATTACGACGCACGACGTGTGCATTGGAAAGATTCCGCTGATGTTGAGGAGTTCTCGGTGTTGTTTGAGGAATAAAGGCGAAGACGAATTGGCGAGATTAGGCGAGTGTCCCTTAGATCCTGGAGGGTATTTTGTCGTGAAAGGAGTCGAGAAGGTGATTTTGATTCAAGAGCAGTTGAGTAAGAACAGAGTGATTATCGAACGAGACGCGAAAGGGTTAATTTGCGCCAGCGTAACTTCAAGCACGCACGAGCGCAAATCAAAGACGAATGTCGTGCAGAAAGGAGGCAAATTGTATTTAAAACACAACACGTTCCAAGAGGATATTCCTATAGTCATCGCATTAAAAGCAATGGGTTTAGAAAGCGACCAGGAGTTGATGCAAAAAGCCGCCGGCGGGAGCGATCCGTTGTGTATGAGTTTGTTAGCGCCGAGTTTACAAGAGTGTACCGCGTTGGACGTGTTTACGCAAAGCGAGGCATTGGAATATTGCGGGCAAAGGATTCGCTCCAGTCAGTGGCGTTTGGCTGCGATTGCTGGAAAGGACGGGAAAGCCGCCGCGGCGGCAGTCGAAGCGAGCGAAGGCCCGACGCCAGGGCAACCGACAACCATGGGAGTGAATAACAACGCCAATAGCAGAGCGAACGCGAATAATAAAAACAACAGCAACAACGACGGGAGCGCACCAATAGGGAAAGAAAATAATGTCAACGCGAATCATATCAATATAAACAGACGAACGCGTTCGGACGAAGCTAGAGATATTTTCGCCGGCGTTGTGTTAGCGCACGTCCCGGTGGAAGATTACGATTTTCGAGGGAAATCGGCGTACGTGTGCGTGATGATTCGACGTATTTTGTTGGCGAATTTAAATCCCGAGGAAGTGGACGATAAAGATTATTACGGAAATAAAAGGCTCGAATTAGCCGGGCAATTGTTAGCGCTGCTGTTTGAAGATTGTTTTAAACGTTTAAACGCGGATTTAAAGCGCCAAGCGGATGCGGTTTTATCAAAAGCCAATCGCGCGCAGCAGTTTGACGTCGTTAAGTGCATACGTCAAGATACTATTAGCAACGGATTAGAGCACGCGATATCGACTGGAAATTGGACCGTCAAAAGATTTCGAATGGAACGTAAAGGCGTGACTCAGGTTCTCTCTCGTTTGTCCTTCATATCCGCGATTGGGATGATGACTCGAATCACCTCGCAGTTTGAAAAAACTCGTAAAGTGAGTGGTCCTCGAGCGTTACAACCGTCGCAGTGGGGGATGTTGTGTCCTTCGGATACTCCGGAAGGCGAAAGTTGCGGGTTGGTGAAAAATTTAGCGCTCATGACGCACGTCACCACGGATTCCGACGAAGAGCCTCTGATAAAACTCGCGCGCGCGCTCGGTTGCGAACTCCTCGAACACTTAGCCGGCGAAGAGTTGCACCAGAAGGACAGCGCGCTGGTGTTGTTGAACGGTTCCATACTCGGTTCCGTGTCGCAACCGAAGCAGTTCGCGCTTAAATTTAGAAAACTGCGTCGGTCGGGTCGCATTAGCGAGTTTGTATCTGTCCACGTGACGAAAGGTTTCGTTCACATAGCTTCGGACGGCGGAAGAGTCTGTCGACCTTTAATCGTCGTCGACAAAACCACCGGTCGATTGAAAATGAAACAAAAACATCTCGACGCGTTGAAAAACAAAGAGTGGGTATTTGACGATTTCTTGAAAAGAGGGTACGTGGAATACTTAGACGTGAACGAGGAAAACGACGCGTACATCGCATTGCACGAGAAGGATTTAACCGCCGGTGCGCACACGCACTGCGAAATCGAACCGTTTACGCTTTTAGGCGTCTGCGCCGGGATCATTCCGTTTCCACACCACAATCAAAGTCCAAGAAACACGTACCAGTGCGCAATGGGTAAACAAGCCATGGGCAATTTAGCGTTTAATCAACTGAACAGAATGGATACGTTGATGTACACGTTGTGTTCGGCGCAAAAGCCGCTGGTGACAACGAAAACGATCGAGTTGATTCAATACGATCGTTTAGGCGCGGGGCAAAACGCCGTCATCGCGGTGTTATCAAACACTGGCTACGACATTGAAGATGCGGTAGTGATAAACCGTGCATCCTTAGACCGAGGCTTTGGTCGATGTCAAGTCTCTAGGAAATACTCGGCAACGATGAAAAAATACGCCAATCGAACGCAAGATAAAGTGTTGAAACCGTCGATAACTCAGATGAAAAAGATGAAAAACTACCGAGTGTTGGACGACGACGGGTACGCGCAAGTTGGGGTGAGGATTCGAAACAAAGACATTTACATCAACAAGCACATGCCGATAAACACTCGAGACCCGATGACGAATCCCGATCAACTCCCCGATCGCGAGTTTCGTCCAGCTCCGCAAGTCTACCGAGGACCGGAAGTGGACGAGTGCGTCGTGGACAAGGTCATGCTCACGGTGACTGACGAGAACCAGTTCGTGGTGAAAACGTTGGTGCGTCACACGAGACGGCCAGAGGTTGGCGATAAATTCTCCTCTCGCCACGGTCAAAAAGGCGTCGTCGGTGCCATTTTACCGCAGGAAGATTTTCCGTGCACCGAACGCGGCATATGCCCAGACTTGGTGATGAACCCGCACGGTTTCCCGTCGCGGATGACTGTTGGTAAACTCATCGAGTTACTCGCCGGAAAGGCTGCCTCAGAAGAAGGCACTTTCCGCGACGCCTCTGCGTTTGCCAGCAACGACATATCCTCCGCCACCGCCGCCGGGACGACGAACAAGAACGAGTCCGTCGACGAAATCGGCGAAGCTTTACTCAAAGCCGGCTACGCTTCGGACGGTAAGGAAACCTTAATCTGTGGTCTCACCGGCGAATACCTCCAAGCGAGAATTTTCACCGGTCCAGTCTATTACCAAAAGCTCAAACACATGGTCCTGGACAAAATGCACGCGCGCGCTCGAGGTCCACGCGTTGTTCTCACGAGACAACCCACGGAAGGTCGCGCCCGCCAAGGCGGTTTACGCCTCGGCGAAATGGAACGCGACTGCTTAATCGGCTACGGCGCTTCCGCGTTAGTTCTCGAACGTCTCATGATTTCCGCCGACGTCTTCGACGCGCAAGTCTGCGTCACGTGCGGTTTACTCGCGTACCGAGACAAAGCGAGCGGGAGGGACTGTTGTCACAGCTGCGGCATAAAAGCCGAAGTCGCCACGTTGAAAGTCCCGTACGCGTGTAAGTTGTTGTTTCAGGAATTGCAAAGCATGAACATCTGTCCGAGAATTGCACTCGACGAAGCTTAATACTTATAATACTTATAAGAATACTACTACTGCTACTACTACTCATGCGTATACTGTATCTGTGTGTTCCTTGCGGCGCGTAGAGTGTCTCTTTGTGTCCTCTTTCTTGTCCCGCTCTTTACCGCAAAGTTGAACTCTTTTGAAATCTTCTTTGGGCAGCCTTTGAAAAATCTTCAAAATTCGTTTGCCTCGACCACCACTTTCGACGCTTCGGACAGAGAATAACACGTAATAATGTCTCTCGTGCCTTCTCCGCCACCTTCGCCGTTCCCGCCACCTTCGCCGTTCCCGCCTCCCAATCCTCCTCCTCATCCTCCTCCGCCTCCCCCGTCGCCGTCGCCACCGCCGCCGGTGCCTTGGGTGCAAACGAGCGCGCATTTCAACGTTTCGGATACCGATATCAGTTACTCTCTTTTGTGTACGTTT
>JACLAB010013455.1_pt1 | contig 32333 bp, 26 predicted proteins | sample 8027921 | NCBI WGS metagenome assembly JACLAB01 (sample SAMN15725117, study PRJNA655200) | protist metagenome | isolation source: fluorescence activated cell sorting (FACS) single amplified genomes of... | place: USA: West Boothbay Harbor, Gulf of Maine | collected 2000-07-19 | reverse complement strand
CTTTTGAATTTTTTCTCAAAAATACGAGCACTTCTCTGCTATAAATCACACGTCTAAAGAGCAGAGTGAGACATACAGACACTCACGCGGTAAAGAACGAGAGACGTGGACGTACTGGTACGCGTTCTATAGAGTAGAGAGTGAGAAACATGCCGCTCTCGATAGCGAGGACCTCTTCTGTTCCCCCTGTTATTTCTCTAAAGAGGAGTCCTTTTTTTTTGAATTTTTTCGTGGTAAGTGGAGCAAAAAATACGAGTAAGACATACAGACTACTCGAGTACGAACGAGAGACTTACGCATCGTTCTTTAAAGAGCAGAGAGTAAGAAATGCGACAGACACTTATTACGAGTACGAACGAGAGACTTATAGACGTTGGAGGTTATGCGAGGCCATTTTTGTAGAGAGCAATTTTAAGTGGGTGGTTTGGTGGACAAAAAAGACAGCTCTTGGAAAATACAGACGAGAGAGCGTTGTGTGATCGCTCGTGTGTACACGCGCATATCTTCTCTCTCTCGATCTAAATGCTCCTGAAAATTCGTACAAGTATACGTACACACGTTTCTATTCTTCGTGTGAATTTTCAGCTCCAGAATCATCGCGACCGAGCAGATATCAACAGATGTAGAGAGAGTACAATAGAGAGGCCATTTTTAGGCCAATGTCTCCATAAAAAGTCTCTCTTTATTACAAGGCGGCGCAAACAAAAGTGAACACATAAAACACGCATCAAACACACTCTCTCTCTCTCTCACTACCACGACCAAATAATAAAGACAAAGATACATCGCTCTTTCTCTCTCCGATCTGACTCTAAAACTCTCCAGCGAGCGCACAAAACAGATCAAAACTCGTATCAAATTGCGCGTAAAATCCGATCCAATTTTCGATCATTTCTCTCTCTTTCAACGCGTTGTTTAGAACCACAGAACTGTTACATTCGCACCCAGAAGACTATATAGTACACACATTACACGTCTTGATAAAATGGCGGCAAAAGTCACGAAGAAGACAAAGACTGTTGCAACAAAAGGACAAGATGAAAATCTCAAGAAAATGACAGTCAAAGAGCTCAAAGAACGCTTGAACGCGTACGGCTTGGACGCGACCGGTTTGAAACCAGAACTCTTGAAACGACTGGAAACGTTTTTGACGTCCTCGATGATGCAAACGACGACAAATGGGAGTGGTGGTGATGGTGATGATGGCGAAAACGATTTGAACATTGAAACGTTGCGAGACGAAGCGAAGAAGAAAGCCGAGGACGCCATCGCAAAGTTTGAGATGAAGAACAAGGAAGAAGATGACGAAGATGAAAAGCCTCGCAAACGCGTCATCACGGAGGAAGACCACTTGCCGACAAATGTGGCGGCGGAGGAGGAGAAGAAGAGTGGTAAAAAAAGAGGACGAGGAGGAGGCGCTTTGGCGTCGGCGTCGTCCTCGAGGAGGAGGAAAGTGAGAACGATCAGCGAGTCCGACGAGGAAGAGGAAGAAGACCAAGAGGAAGAAGAAGAAGAAGAAGAAGAAGAAGAAGGGAATGAAAAGAAACGTCGCCGCGATGGTGGTAAATCGAAGAAGAGAAGAGGGAAAAAAGAGTACGAAGACGAAGACGAAGAAAAAGCCGTTGAAGTTGAATACGAATCGACCAAATCTATTCCGTGCGTTGGAAACGAAGGACGAATCATCGGCAAAGGCGGCGCTAAGATTCGCGAGTTGCAAGCGAAGTACGAAGTCGTCATGCAATTGAACAGAGAGAACGGATGCGTGGAAATCATGGGCGATCGAACGAACGTTCTCGAGTGCGAAGTCGAGATTCTGAGAATCATAGAAGAAGGCACGGCGAGGAACGCGGAGAAAGAGAAGCAATTACAAAACCAAGGACGAGGTGGTCAACATCATCAAAGAGGCGAAAGAGGCGGAAGAGGAGAAGAAAAGAGAGGAGGAGGAGACAGAGGTGGAGGAGGACAAGGAAGAGAGGAAATTCCGTGTGCCGGGATGGAAGGTCGTATCATCGGTAAAGGCGGCGAGACGATTCGAAGACTCGAAGCGGATTCCGGCGCGAGAGTGAGAATCAATCGCGAACGGTTAGTGTGCGAGATTTCTGGCGAACCCGGGTGCGTGGAAACGGCCGTTCGGTTGGTGCACGAACTGATGGCGAGCAGCGGCGCGGATAGAGGCGGCGGCGGCGGTCAACAAGGAAGACAACAACAACAAAACGTTTACGGAGTACAAGCTTTCGGGCAACAACAACATCAAATATACGGTCAACCCGCCGCCGCCGCCGCCGCCACCACCACCCAAGTGTATGGCGCAGCCGCTGCCACGTACGGTCAGCCGGCGGCTTCTTCTCACGTCGCCACAGCCGTTGCTCCCGTCTACGGCCAACAGCAACAACAACAATATTCGTACGGTACCCAACAACAAGTGTACGGTCAAGCGACGGCGCCCACTTCGTCCGCCGCTCCCGTCTACGGCCAACAAGTGTACGGTCAACAAGTGCAACAAGTCGCCCCGCCCCCGGTAGCGCGTCATCATCCGATTTCCTCCTTACCCCCCGATTGGGAAGAAGTCAACCAAGACGGACAAATTTACTACTGGAACACTCGCACGAATTTGACCCAATACGAGAGACCCGTTTAAAAAGCAAACAAAAGCACCACAAGCGCGCATCATCAATATCATCGTCATCATCATCATCACAACTCAATACTAATCAAATTTTCGCGAATCTATTTGAACTACTACTACTAGGTACTACTACTACTACTACTACTTCTTCTACTTTTAAATCTACGTCTATAAAAACCACCATCCTCTCTACCTCCTCTTCTCGATATTGTCGTCGTATGAATGCGCGTCTGTAGTCTGCCCTTCGTACACCTCAATATTCTCTGCAAACTCTTTCGGCATGTACGTCCCGTTGCGTCCTCGATATTTACCCTCCACATTCTTCTTCTTCTTCTTCGTATTAGTATTCGTATTCAATAGCGGCGGTTCAATCTCTCGCATCGTTTTCTCTTTCTCGTCGCAATCGACGACCCAGAACAAACCTTCGACTCTTTTACCAGCGTCCCACTCTTCCGCGTTCCCAAGTTTGAAAGCTTCTCGAGCGGATCGAGCGATCGCGTCTCTGGAGTATTGAGCGCGTATGTCCTCTTCTTCTTCTCTTGGTTCTTCTTTTTTCAACAACGCGACGACAATCACGTTACACGGCTGATCGTGAATCGGAATCGTCATGACCGGCCCGATCGACTTTTCCAATCGAGCGCAAACGACGTGAACAAACGCTCTCGCGGTCGAGCCTCTCACGCCGTTGAAACAGTTCATGATGAACATCGACGGCGATCTTTGATTATTATTATTATTGTTTTTCAACTTTTCGCCGCACAAGCGGAAAAACGCTCTCGAGATCAAATGTTCCGGTACGTTTCCGCCGCCGTCAAACGCGTCCATACTTATGATATCTAAACTTCCATTCATAATTTTTGTTTCCAAATACTCGCGAGCGTCGTCGACGACGCATCGAAACGGTATCGCGTTCCCGTTAAAACACGTCCGTTCAATCGCTTCGATGACCACCGGATCGTGTTCCACCGTCTCCATCTCAAACTCATCACTAAAATGCGTTTCCATGAAAAACGGCAACGCGCCAGAACCCATGCCAATCATCAGCATCTTATCCTTTGTTTCATTGTCTTCTTTTCTGTCTTCTTCTTCTTCATCCGAAAAATCCAACCTCCTCTTCGCCGCCGTCGCCGCCGCCATCGCTCGCAAATACTCGTACGCCAAAACTTTCCCGTCCATGATCTCCTCATCAACAACGTACGCTAACCCTTGCTCGACGTCGTTAAACCGAAGCGATCTCCAGTTTGGACCGAATTGAGAGATTGTCACCAGACCGTTCGCTTTCTCGCTTCGCTTCGAGAAGAGGATTTTTCCTTCTGAGTCCTATATAATAAAGTAGTTATAGAGGGAAAAATGTCAACATCACAGAACACATCATCAAAGCACAATAAAGGGCGCACGTATACTATAAAAACGAACACTACGTACCGGGTACTCTAAATACGCGCGTTCGCTTCTCTTTTCGAGCTCGTTCGCTTTCGTAAACGCGAGGAGAGGCGTGAAGAAGTTGGAGATGTTTTGCGGGAAATTCATCGCATTTTTAACGACAGTTTTTGATCTTCTCTTCGATGCCATCGCGCTCCGTCGCACGTTCTGCCTTTTCCACGTTCTCGCGAAGAGCGGTGCTCTTTTCTCTCCTCTTTTCGCGAGGGAGGCGAAAACTTTGCTCCGCATCGTCGTCGTCGTCGTCGTCGTCACTGGTCGATGTTTCAAAGTACTTCTAATGAAGTAAAAAGTGTTCGTTTTTTTCTCGTAACGGCTTTTGTTCTCTCCGCACATTTACTCACGATAGTAACTCCATCGACTGCAGACTTTACGCGCGAAGAAAAAGACGAAGACGAGACCACTCGAATTAGTAGCGCTGCACCAGTAGTGCTCGAAACGTTGGCAAACGATGCGTTGGATGCCGCGCGGTTGGTTCCGCGGAAGTATGGATGATCCCGAGTTCTGTGTATGAATTTCTGATCTGAAACAGTTTGACTGCAAATCGCTCTCGCTTTGCGACGAGATCTTTTAGTAAAGGCACGACAACGAACGCCTTTCGCGAAGAGAACGAAAGAGAACGGAAAGAGAGACGCGAAAGCGAACGAGAAAAAGAACGGAAAGAAGAGAGACTCTTTCGCGATGTGATGAAACGGTTTTCTTCTGTTGCGCTTTTGTTGTTCTCCGTGAAAGCATTTCGTTTGGTGTTGGGGGAAAAGGACATGTCACGAATATCCTCATTAAAACGCGCGCTCGAACACTCTTTTCTACCGCTTTGAAACGCGCGAGAAAAAGAACAGAAAAAGCAGCGAGAGAGAGAACACCTCGACGACAACATTAGTATTTCATCGAAGTCTTCTGCGTGTGCGTCGAAAGCATCGTTCGTGCTTCATCATCTTCATCCTCTCAAATCAGGGAGGAGGAAAAGGAGGTTCGGGAAATTACGAAGAATATTAAGTTTAGGACAACGAACGATGATGGAGAAGAAAGACGACCAGGAAAGCCAACACCACCGTACGTTTTAAACTGTGCTCTTATTGTATTACTCTAAACTGACACCGTTTTGTCTCGTTATGTAAATATTATCATTAAATAAAGCGTACTACGATGCGGAAACCAAATCGACGAGGTGGGAGGCCATGTGGCAAAACGAAGAGAAAAATGGCGAATCGAAACCAAAGTTCGATTGCAATCGAACCGGTACGTTTTGTTTTTAGAGTCAAACGATGATGAACTTATTAACCGTCTCTCTCTCTTTCTCTCTCTCTTCTCTCTCTCCGCGAACACAACGACAACAACAGAACCGGCGTTGGTCCATTTCTTGGCGAAGAATACAACGTTCGTTCCAGAGTTGCAGAAAACGAAAAGCGCGAGAGTGCTCGTCCCCGGATGTGGCCGAGGCTACGCGTTGGAAACCTTCAGTCGGACGTTTTTTGATTCTGAAAATATCGTCGGTTTGGAAGTGTCCGAGACCGCTCGAAACGCGTGCGAAGCGTACCAAAGCGAGAATAAATCGAAAGCGAAGTGCGTCGTGGAGGACTTCTTTACGCACGACGATAAGTACGACGTTATTTACGATTGCACGTTCTTATGCGCGATACAACCTACGCAGAGACACGTGTGGGCTGAACAGATGCGAAATCTCACCAAGAAAGGTTCTCGCGTGATTTCCTTGGTCTTTCCCTTGGGTGATTTCAAAGGCGGTCCGCCTTTCGCGCTTTCCCCCGAGTTGGTCAAATCTCTCCTCCAAAACGATTTCGACGTCGAGGAGTTGATTCAAGTTCCCGAAGACATGTGGGCGAGAGGAAGACCCGAATATTTATACGTCTTCATCCGCAAATGATGATAGATACTGTTAATACTAATAATACTTTAATAGATAGGACGCGTACGCGGTAGAATTTTAATTGTTCAAAACGAGACCTTTTGAAAATACTTCACTTTCTCGTTTTCAACAACACACATCCATCCATCGTCATCATCATCGTCATCATCGAAGCGAACAACAGGAATGTACTACTCTTCTAAACAATATAAACACTTCCTCCCGGTCTTCCTCCTGGCACTTTTCGCCACGCTTTTGAGGCAAATCGAAGCGTACAGATATTACGGTATGTTAAACGCTTATTTTACGAAACGTGTTAAAAATATGACTGATCTTTATTCTAAAACACTTTAGGAGGGTACGCGCGGCCGGCAGTCGTCGTCGCGCGACCGGTCGTCGTCGTCAGACGGGGTCGATGGGGACGGAAATTACTCCAAGAAGATGCCACGCAGTATACGCCGGGCGAGAAGTGCGAGACAATGCTAGGTAATGATTACGAAACTTTATTCTTTTTTTTTCTCTTGTATAGTCTTGGACGTTGCTCTGAAAGTATTACATCTGACGCGCGATGATCTAACATTTTCTTTCATTTACAGAGATCATCAAAACCCGTCCGGGTCTGTCCAAACTCGCCTCCGTGATCGAGAAACTCAATGGAATCATTCACTTAGTCGACGGCGTGTTGTTACCGTTCGATGCGGATGGAGAGTTGAGCGAGAAGCAAAAAGAACGCTTGGAAGATGCCAAGGAAATGTTATCGGAAGCGATCGAAGAAGAAGAAGAAGAAATGGAAGAAGGCGCCTCGCCGGCACCGGCGCCGGATGCGGCGTTATCCATCGGTCTCTTAACTGATCTTGGCGGCTTAGTAGGAGACGCTCCAGCGCCAGCACCATCACCATCGACTATTGCTACTACCGAAGTCGTCGATGATATCAAAATCGTCGATGAACCTCCGCTCCCGGAGACGACAGAAGCCGAGGCGTCGGAGGAAGAGGCCGAAGTCGTCGTCGAAGACGAAGATTTGCTCCAAGCCGAGTTGGACGAAGGTGATTTTAACATCACCACCGGAGCGAAGAACGAAACAACTACGCGCGATTAAATTCGACTCCAGAGCTCGAGCTGCTACTACTACTACTACTACTACTACTTCGCGCGTCGCGTCGGATCCACCTTTTGTCAAAGGCACCACATTTTTTTGAAAGAATCACAGACACACCCAAACGCATCATATAAACGGTTCAAAATTGACCACACGTTTCTCCTCACTTCTTTCGCGTTCAAAATTTCCGAATCAATTCTCGTCTCTCATTTTGTCGCGACATCGACGTCACTTTTAACACAACTCTCAAGAAAAAAAACCTAAAATGCTCACCAAAACGATCAAGAAATCCTCCGCGTTTCTCGCGCTCTTCGCGTGTGTCTTTGCATTTCTCCCTCGCTCTTCCGACGCGTTCGGGTATTGGGGTTGGCGCCCCTACGGTTGGGGCTGGGGAGGTTACGGATGGCGTGGTTACGGTAAACATTTTCTTTTTAGATACAAAAATAAAACTGACCGTTTCACAAAAAACTAACACTAGGCTGGCGCGGCGGCTACGGATGGCGAGGCGGGTATTGGTGCGTATTATCAGTAGACCAAGAAAAAGACTGATTATATTTAAAACAGGGGCCGCAAGTTATTGCAAGACGAAGCGCCGGCGTGCACGCCGCTCGCAGAGGTTGGTTTTCGTTTCCCGAAAGAGAGTTTAGAGATATTTTTTACGTTTCGTATCGATACGAAATTTCTCGATTTTAAGAAAAATGTATCTCATTTTGCGTCGAACGATGCGAACTCTCGATGACAACATTCCCTCTCTCTCTCTCTCTCTCTCCTCTCTTTCTCGGTCTCACTACTGACGCTTATTACACGTTTCTTTTTCTTTCTTTTAAATACTAGTTCATCGCGTCGCGCCCGGATTTAACCACCATCAACGACATTCTCTCGTTCGCGAAAGTTGTCACCGCCAAGCTGGACAGCGCGCCGTCGGAGTTGATGGCTGACGCTACGCCCAAGACGGTTTTACTCCCGAACGACGACGGCTTCGCCTCTCTGGAGTACTGGAATAACATGACCGCGTACGAAAGAGCGATGAAGCTTCTCAACGAAACGGAGACGACGTCGTTTCTCGGGTACCACATTTTACCAGGCGGCGCTTTTGATAGCGCGACGGTGGCGACTTTGAACGGTCAAACTGTCGACACGTGTCTTTCCAAAGCGGTGATGGACTCGTACCCGGATTCCACCGTCTTGGACGTCGGCGTGGAAGTTCGCGACCCGGACGTCTTCATCAAAGCGAGAGCGTCCGAAGCGAAAGTGGTCGAAGCGGATATCCCGGTTTGCGAAGGTATCGTCCACATTCTCGACGCGCCCTTGTTGCTTTGCGACACCGAAATGGAGTTCACCGACGAAGAGACGACGGTCGTCGAAGCCGCGGTGACGAAGGTTGCGGAGATGCTCGAGAAGTACGAGGAAGGCATGGCGCCGGCCCCGGCGCCGATGGAAGACGAAGCGGTGATGCCGATGGAAGCCGTCGCGGAAGAACCGGAAGCCTAAAAAAGGAGAACGCCGAAGTGTGAAGAGAGAGAGAGACAAAACGTACAAGGAGGAAAAACATATAAGTTTTATACACCAACAACAACACAAGTCATTTGAGAGAGACTAAGAGGCGTTCTGCACAAGCGTCGTGCTTTCATTCGTTGTAATCTATAATCCATTTCTAGAATTGCGTCTATAAAAACTACTACTAGTATTCTTCTTCTATTACGGATGCGGCGGCGGCGGTGGTGGCGGTGGCGGTTGACTTTGCTGTTGCATCATTCTCGCGCCCATCGCCATCGGCATCATCGGATTCACGACAACCGGCGGCGGCGGCGGCGGTACGAATTGCGAAATAGGCGGCGGCGGCGGTATCCTTCTCCCCTCGTCTTCCTCTTCCTCCTCGTCCTCCTCTTCCCCAAAATACCCACCACTTAAAATCCGTCTCTCTTTCACCCCCATATCCTCCCCGACGATTTCGCACGTCACCTCTTTCCCTCGTTCCAACATTTTCTCCGCGTGCGCCTTCGCTTTGCGATACTGTTTCTCCATCCCCGGCGGAGCAGGCGGAACGTACGCGTCCTCCATACCTTCCCAATTTTTCACGTAAAACTCCACCGTCCTTTCTTTTTCTGTTTCTTCTTCTAACCCGTGTGGTACTGTCACTTTAACGATCGGTCCGAATGGAATCTGCGCTCGTATCGTTTCTCCGGCTTTCACGCCTAAAGGAAAGGACACTCGAAAGAATCGAAATTTTCGTAATTCTTCTCTCGCGAGCGGTTTTTCATCCGTCGGTGGCCCCGGTATCCCGGTGATCGTTTGGTCTTCTTTCTCGTTCTCTGTTGCGTCTTGTTGTTGAGAATGCTTCGTGATAATCACGCTTTTGTTCTTCTTTTGCAGCTTTTCGAGCGCGAGTTTCCGCTTCGAATCGAGCTGTTTTTTCCGTTCCATTTGCTCCGATTTCGTATTCGTAGTACCATGTTTTCTCTTATTCTTCTTCATCTTTTCATCGTTTTCGAGCGCTTGAAAGTACGCGTCGCGTTGGTTCTTGAGAGAGCTTTTCTCGTTCGTCATGGTGCGTTTATATGTTGTTGTTTATGTGCGCTAAAGTTGTTGAATAATGAGGGAAATTGGTTCGCTTTGGAAACAATCGTCTAAAGGAGCGTTTTCCCCTACAGCGTACTCTCTGTGCATCGCATCCGCTCCGTCGCGTTGATTCTCGAGCTTCAAATTCTCACGGAGCACAAAAACACGCACACGACGTAAAGGTGTACGAATTTTCAGGGGCATTCAAAGCGAGAGGCGGGAGATGCGCACGCGCGAGTGATCACAAAATCTGAACCGTTTTTTTTGGTCTGTTTCGGATTGAAATCACATGCGAGAAAAAAAAATCTTCACTTTTTGTTCTTCTTCTTCCTTTTTGAAACGCTCGGTTGTTTAAACGAGGACGTCCGCGAGCAAAAGACGAATGGGGGACGAGAGAGATTCTTTTTTGTTGTTGTGGGATGTGGTCGTGAAGTGCGACGATATTTGTTTCACTCATATCTTGCCGAGATTGAATCGAACTGATCTTAAATTCTTGTACGGGGTGAATACGGAGACGAGAAAGTTGATTAAGAGATCGTCACGCACGTGGGAGTTGAAAGAGAGGTTTAAAGTTGAAGAGATGTCGTCGATATCGACTTTGGATTTTGCGTGGGAGCATAAATCGTTTTGGTCGAGAGGCTGTTACGAAACAGATTTCTGCTATAAAGTTGCTCTAACAAATAAACTCGAGTTGCTCAAGTGGGCACGAGAGGAGAAAAAGTGTGAGTGGGATGAATGGACGATTAGAACGGCCGCATATCAAGGTAATCTGGAAATGGTAAAGTATTGCGTTGCAAAAAAGTGTCCTATCTATGAGTATACGTGTGCATATGCTGCCGATGGCGGTGAACTCGAGATACTCAAATACTTACGCGAAGAAGCCAAAGCGCCTTGGGATTGGAAAACTGCCGAAAGGGCGGCTGAAAATGGTCACCTTCATATACTCGAATATCTTGTTGAGCGTAAGTATTATGAATATACCGCATATGCGTGCGAGTGTGCAGCCGCGAACGGCCAGTTAGACTGTTTGAAGTACTTGCGCGAAACCGCCAAAGCGCCGTGGGACTCTTGGGCGGTACGAGGAGCGCACGAGAACAACCACCCCGAGTGTGTACAATACCTCCTCGACAACAACTGTCCATTACCATATGGTTGGCGATACGAAAACGGCGAGTTACACGACGTGACAGAATCAGAATCAGAATAAAACTTAACGTAATAACAGAAAGAGAGAGAGGGAGAGAGAGAGAGAAAAAGAGATACAAAACGAGCGGTTCGGCGAAAGTACCCTCCCGGGGTTACGGAAACGAGACCTTCGACGGAACGAGAACGAAACATCCAACAGAGGGCGAGATTTGCACGCAACCTCCTAAAAAACACACAAAAACATACACACACGCAAAGTATAATTGTAACACAGACAAAACACACACGCGCGAGAGACGCACAGACGAGAGCCTCCCCATACTCGTATATACCCTAAATCAGCACCCCATTCCTTCCGTTGGGAGAAAATTCAAAATTTTCTCACTTTTAACTCCGCTCTTACGCATAAAAGATGTTTACGACGATCAACGACAAAAGAACCGCCTCGACGACCACCACCAAACGCAAAAGGACGATTCGTGTCTCTCCTTCTCGCACAAAACTGGGCCTCTTTCTCGCGTTTTTAGCGTCTGTTTTACTGGTTTCCACGCGATTGAAAATCGAGAAAATCTTCGTTTCCGCGCTCGAACACGAACGTCATCATCATCAGAGGATGCCGCCACCTGCGCGTCCGCCTCCTCCTCACCGCGAAGAACATCGTGAAAAGCATCGTCTGAACGATGAGAACCGGAAAAAGAGCGAACGAGAGAGACAGAAACAGAAACCTCCACCACCGCCGCCTCCCGGGCGGATGCACGCCAGGAAGGTGGATCCGCCTCTAAACCCGAATGAGGATGTTGATGCGCAAAAGGAGCAACAGGATCCGATTCCCGCGACGATACCAACAGAAAAGAAAAGAATGACCGCACAGGAGTACGTGGACGCGAGGAAAGAAATGAAACCGCCTTCTGTTTCGGGGAAACAACAGAAGAACTTTATGAATGAAATGGTATCGAGCGTACTCGCTCCGGGGTATAAGTTCGCGGTCGGACTTCCGAAAAACAGTGTGAAGTTTGTGGTGAAGAAGTTTACGGAGACGCGAGCGACGTTTCGAGTGCACGCGATTGCGGTGTTGTCGAAACTCCCGACCGGGAAGATGGACGTGAATAAATTCGGCGGTTACATGGCGGATGCGTTTTTGCTCCTGTTTACGCTCGCCGTTTTACGCATCGTCCACCTGTTCACGCCGTTCGCGAAACCACCGCCGGCGAGCGTGAAAACGCGAAAAGTTGGTTCCGATCGCGTGAACATTCAGTTTCACATGCCGTTCGCCGGCGGCGCGGATAAGTGCATCGTGTTTTTAAAAGGCAACAAAGTCTTGTGTCGATGCCCGGAGAAAATGTTGGAGTGCGAGACGACGTTATCGGCGCCGGCGAAAGGCTCGACGTGGATCATCTTCGAGGAACCGAAATGGCTGGAATATAAAGACGAGTTGGTCGTCGTCGCTAAGAGCGTGAAGAAGGATAAAGAAGCGAAGAAAATCGAAAAGATGCCGTTGAAGACGCCGGCGGCGAGAAAGAAGAGCGCTTCGAGGACGACCGACGAAGGCGAAGAAGATCGAGCGCCGGCAAAAGCGAGAGCTTCGAGAAAGACCACCACGGCGACGAAAACGACGAAAAAGACGCCCGCGGCGAGAGCGAAATCGCCAGCCAGTCCTCGACGCACGAGGCAGACGCCCGCGAAGAAGAAGTAAAAAATATTTATTATCACTAAGAACGTTGTGTTTGAATAATAGTATGATACTATTATTTATCGCGTAAAATCGTCGCGACTCTATTCTATTCTATTCTCTATTCTATTCTCTATTCTATTCTATTCTATGAAAGAGTTAATCTTCGTCATCTGAATCGTCGTCTGAATCTTCGTCGACTTCTCCTCTCGCTCTCTTCGCCGCTCTGCGGAAAAACGCGACGTTCTCCGTCCCTCTAACAAATTCGCAAAACTTCAAATCAATCTTCGTCCGCGCGAATTCGCTCTTTTGATCTTGTAACATCGACCCTTTCGGTAAAAACATCGCCTCGGTCACGCGTTCAAACTCGCTCGATTTTGTAAACTGGGCAACTTTGGACAAATACGTCGATTTATTCCCGTTTGACGCTTCGACGCATTCGCGCTCCACGCGTTCGGCTTCCTCCACCATCGCTTTCAATTTTCCTTCATTTTCCTCCTCAAAAAACTTCGTCGCGACGACGTCGTCGTTTAAGTCCTCTCCTCCTCGCGCCAATCGAATCGCGACTAATCGATACAAACACTTATACCTCACCGCGGTTGGCACCGTTTTCTTCTGTTGTCGTTTCATCGATGAAATCGCCTCTTCTTCGTTCACCAATAACAGTTTCGGTTTCGCCGACTCCGGGAGTCGCTTCACAACAGCCAAATTGCTCGCGTGCGCCGCTTCCGCCGTCTTTGATGTAAATATTGAATAAGATATAAGAGAGAGAGAGAAAGCGTAAGTTACGCGTTAATACCAACGACAAAATGTCAATGTCAACGCGCGAATAGAAAATGCATTGTATGATGTATTATTACCGTGAGTGGTGTTCGCCTCGCGTCTCCGTACGCCTCGTAATATTCAGAGCTATACTTCTTTTCTTCTTTCTTGAGAGTATTCGTATTACTCTTCGTGCTAAACATTTCCCGTCCTCGATCGCCTCGCGGTCTCCCAACGCCTTCGAGATTTTCTCTTCGAAATTCCAAGAATTCCATCCTTTGTCTTTTCGGTTTAATCGCTTCTATTATCATTCCTGGTTGTTGTTCTTTACTCCCATCGTAACAGGCTGCTTCTTTGATGATTATTCTCTTTTTTGTCGTCGTGAGTTCGCCTTCTTCTTCGTCTTCATCTTTCGCCGCTTTGGAGGAAATCTCGTCTTTTCTCATCGTTTAAGACTTCTTTTACCGCGCAAACGTGAACAACACGAACAGCACGAACAACGAGAACACCAACGAGAAGAACGTTGAGCGATGCAACGATACGTTTTGACGAAACGCGACGAGAATGATGCTGTGTTTTGCGTGTAAGACGAGAAGAGTTAAAATGAGGTGATTCTTTGCTCTCTGTGTTCCTAAACTACTCTATGCTACTAACGTCAAGATGATGATCAAAACGGCTCACTCGTGCACTCGTTCTTCGAAACGCGGATATTGTTGGTGTCACTGCGTCTTCTTTTTAGTTTTTCGAGTCGCCGCGTGGATGACTCTTCGGGCGATTTCGGCGACGTCGAGATGGTTTCGGCGAGAACGACATCCGTCCGTAAATCCGCCAAATCTGGACGTTTCGTCGTCGCTTTCGCTCGTCAAAGTCTCTTTCAAATCGTCTTCTTTTCTAGGCGCGCGCTCGAGCATTCCGGAAAGAAACATACACGCCATGTCCGCGGATTCTTTTTCGAAGACGTATTTGCCGACGGCTGGGATCCATAAGTCCGGGCGGTCGGCAGTCGCCGCGCGGGTCGCTTTGAACGCCAGGAGGAGTTGGTCGAGGGTGATTTGGTCGCCGACTGATTCTTTCTTCTTTGCCTTCTTCTTTTCTACGTCGTCGTTTACGTCAAAAGTATCGGTATCGTCTTTTGGATGGTCGTCGTCGTCTGAATCGTCGAAGAAAGCCTCGAGGGCGTCCAGGGCGTCCTCGACGACGTTGTCGCGAACGATTTTTCCGTCTTTGGAGAAGAGGAAGCGCAAGGCGTCTTCGACCGCGTCTACGGCTGGAGATTCCGACGATATATCTTCGGTTTGGTTTTCTTCTTTTTCGTATTCGTTTTTGTCGGCGGATTCTTCCTCAAAATTCCGATGACGTTGACCATATTTGCTGTTTTTGCTGCTACAAAAGACGTCTTCGACCAACGTCTTGACGCCTTTGGCGGATTTGCGGGAGAAGTCGCGGAAGTATTCAAACGCGTTTTCTCTTCGCAACTTTTCCGCTTTCGTGACGCCTCTGGCCCGATCGAAATCGTTGAGGTATGAGGATCTGCTGGATTCACCATCGTCTTCCAAATCGTCTGATTCTTCGTTTTCGTCGAAAGAAAAGTCATCATCATCGTCATCGTCTAAACTCTTCTTTGTAGTATTTTTTCTATTTCTAGCGCCGCTTTTACTCATCCTCGTCGTGTGAAACTCTCCGGAAACTTCCGAGCCTTTCTCGGCGTACGCCTCGACTAATCTTCTTAACCTCGCCCATCGAACTTTCCCGCTCTTTTCGTCCAACAACAACCGTCTCACGGCCGATCGCATTTCCGGCGACCGGTCGCTCGTCACTCGTGCTAAAACGTACGGATACGATTGCTCTAAAACTTTGAAATTCGGATCGATGGCTTGCGCGGTACCTTCTAAAGCGGCTAAAGCTCTCAAGACTCTCGCAAACGTCGGCGGCAGTCGGAATCCTTTGTATAACAAAGCTTCCGTGAGTTGCGTGATGACCGCCATGAAATCGTTCGAGTCTCGAATTCGATTGCCTCGTTCGTCGAACACCTTCGTCAGCGCTTGGACGCACGCTTCGTCGTCGGCGTCCTCGGGCAAGAAATCCAACGTTTTCAAATCGCTCACCAACGATTCCGCGTCTCGATTGACGAAACCAATCAAACCTCGAATCATCGCTCGTCTTTGGAACTGCGGGACGTACACGCACGTGCCGAAATCTAAATACACCAAAGCGCCTTGTTCGTCGACGATTAAATTTCCCGGGTGCGGATCCGCGTGCATGAAACCAGTCGCCAACAGTTGGTGTAAAGAACACCGCACGCCTCGTCGAAGGATTTCGTGCGGCTGAAACTCTTTCTTCAACTTTGATGAAAAGTTTCTTTTCTTCCTCTTGCCGTCTTTTTCGTCGAGTTCCCAGGAAGAATCGTCGCCGTAGAGCTTTTGTAACCCGTCGATGCGTTCGCCTTGGACGAATTCCATGGTTAAAACTCGACTCGTCGACAACGCGTCGACGACGACTGGCGCTCTCACGCGACCGGCAATCTTTCCGTCTTGGTACGTTTCTCGAAATCGATTGCACTGCTTCGCCTCGCGTTCGTAATCCATCTCTTCGAATAATCGTCCGACTAATTCGTCCACTATTCTCACCACGTCAGAATTGAACTTTTTGATTGGATTCTTCGCGCTATATTTAGCCACCAATCGTAACACGTAACTATCCAAAGCGACGTTCTCGAACGCCTCTGGTCGCTGCAACTTCACCGCGACTGCTTTCCCGCTCCCAACTAACGTCGCTTTATACACCTGCGCCAAACTCGCCGCCGCTATCGGCGTCGGATCAAACGTCGCGAACGCCGCCTCCGGCTCGCACTCTAAGTGTAACTTCAAAAACTCCCTCGAACTCGCCAAATCCGACGGCGCCATCGAATCTTGCAACTCCGCCAACTGCTCGCAATATTCTCTCGGCAACACGTCCTCTCTCGTCGATAAAACCTGCCCAAACTTCACGAACGCCGGTCCTAGTTTAACTAACTCGTCCCTAAAAAACTTCGCCCTGGATTCCGTATCGCCGACTTTAAAATACACCCGAGCGCCGACGAACGTCATCGACGATACAATCTCAATCATTCGCTTGAGCACTTTGAACGGTTGCTTCTGGAAGTGTTTTGCGAGTAATTCCGGGTTGTACTCTCGAAACGTTTTCGCGCACAACGTATACTCAGTGTTCGTTGAAACGACTACGTCATCCGCGTCGTCTTTCGATCGACGAACATTTTCTGAAGCAGCGGCTGCTTTCTCTCGAACGGATTTCAAGTGCACGGAGAGCACACGTAACTCCTCTTCCGTCGCCCACGGTTTTATCGCAGCAGTGTTACTCCTCGAAGAATACGAGCGAGAGGCGTCGTTATGACGTAAAGGTGCGGCAAAAACACCGCATTTCGACGACGACGAGGACGATGTTTCTTGACTCATTTGAAGCCGTCGACGCGTAAGAATTGGATTTTGAGACTGAAATTGGATCAGCAAACGCGCGCGTTTACTCGTCGCGCGTCGCATTTTGAAGAGAAAGAAAGCAAACAGAGTGTGTGTTAGCCTCTAAACTCCTTCTTTACGAGTGTGCTTTTACTGTAACGCTACTTTTCTTCATCTTTGTTGCGTTTCCTCTGGTACTAAATGATGGATAAAATGGAGCCAATTGGGACAAAAGAGTGACAGATATGTGACAGATTCGACGGAATATGACAGATTTCCGCGACGAAGAGCTTTTCGTGAAAGATGTGTTCTCACGCGCGCTCTCTGTGCGTGATGGAGAGTGTACTCATAACACGTGTCGTTTTGAGCGCGTTGATTATTATTTCGTTTCGTTTGTTTAACTGCTACGTGTTGTTGTTGTTTAAGCTACGCGTCGCGTTTTACTACGCTTTTACGTGCGCGACGCTACAGACTAAAAATGGTGCTACGCAGTAGTGAGTGCTCTCAACTACTTCTTTCTCGCGGTTTCGTCGAGAAGACGTGACTAAGACTTCTTTTTCGTTCCTTTCGTTTGGTCTTCTTTTTCGTCGCGGACAAAAGCCGAGGAGTTGATTCCCCCGATTCCGTGAGTATCGACGACGACGGCTAAAGGCGATTCCGGATCCAACCAATAGCGATACCCAAGCGATGCGGCTCGGGTGAGCATCAACACGGCGATGCCTAACCAGACTCGTTCTAAACCGTTATTATTATTATTACTATCATTGAGCCCTAAAACCCCGAATAAACCGCTGTCGAACGCGTCCGCGAATATAGGCGTTTGAAACGCCGCCAAAGCGAAAAGCGAACAGACAATCATCGCCTTGGAGAGAAATTTGAAATCGTTCGCGCCTTGGAAAACGCCGTCGCCGACAAAGACCAGCGCGTTGAGTGGTTGAAGTGGCGCTAATATAAACGCCAACGGGACGAACGTCGCGGCCGCGATCGCGGCGTCGCCGGTGAAAATTTTCGGTAAATCGTTGGAAAAAAGTTCCGTGACGACGGTTAAAAGAACGCCGAGCAAAAACGACCAAAACAAACACCTATCGACGGCTTTTCGCGCGGCTAAAATGTCCTCCTCGCTTCCGTCGTTTTTCGCCAATCGCGTGGACACTAACGTTTGCGCGGCAACCGCGATGGCGTCCAGCACGAACAGCTCGATCCACCAGACTTGACTGACGATTTGGTGCGGCCCGGAGACGTTGTTTTCCGTCGCCAACGCCGTCGCGCGAACCAACACGAATTGTAAAAACAGCGTTCGCAAGAGCTGATTGGAACCGTTCGAGACTAACTGGCCGAGTTTACCGCTCATATCTTTCACATCGTTTTCGAGGAAATCCTTTATTGTTTGTTCATAGAAGAAATCCTCCTCGCCGCGGGTCGGCGGTACGTTTAAAATCCCTCGGTCGAACATCGCTCGCGAAAACAAACTAAACTCTAACACCGTGCTCGCAAACGTCGACCATCCAGCACCTTCTACGCCTAAGTGTAATCCTAAAACCAAAAACCAATCTAAGAAAAAATGTACGGATTCGCTCACCAACGCGACGTTCAAAATCGACCTCGTATCCGCCACGCCTCGAAACGCGCCAATCCCAATCAACGAACAACAGAAAAACGGTAAACCCAACGCTCGTATTTTCACGTACTCTAACGCGCTTTCGTACGCGTTTATTTCTAAACTGTTCCCACCGCTCAATCCTAACAACCACTCCGCGTTCGTCTCGACGAGAAACGTCGCCGATACGCCGACGACTACAGCTAAAGCTAAAGCCGCCGATATTGTCTTCGACGCAGAAGACGACGATTCAACAACGTTTGAATCATTTTCATCGTTTTCATCGTCATTCTTTCTATTCTTTCTCTTCGCTTCTTCCAAAGCGACTTCTCGACTGACCAGCGGCGTCGTCGCTTGCGCCAGAAAGCTTCCAGAGTAGCTTATAAAGTTGAACACCGACGAGCTCACCGCTAAGGCCGCTAGGCCGGAATTTTCCCCTTTAACTTTCATAAAAACGCTCTGATGAGCTTCTGTGAATAAAGTTTCTTCGGATTTGCCGACGAACGCGGTATCTGCGGCCGTCAGTAAAGGGTCTAAGAGTAAACTCAACAACGCTGGAACGGCGAGAAGGAGGATTTGTTCGTCCAAATCCGCATCCGTATCTGAGGCTTTTTGTCGCATACTTCTTCCTCTCGATGACGAAAACGTGAATTCTCGATGACGGCGACGATGGTGCGCACACGTACCAGTCGCTCGTCGCGGAGAGGAGGATAAAAAGACCGAAACAAACGGTCGATTAAGCGTCATGTGGTGCCATTTTTTATGGAGAAATGGAGTGTGAAATTTACTCAATGCCCTCATAAAACAGACACACTTTACATCATCAAACGGACAAGTGAATACTGCATAAACACGTGAGAGCAGCAGAGCATTCATCGATGCTTCGTTTTGGTTCAATTTTACCGCGAACCAAGGCTGGTTTTGGTGTCAAAAGTCGGATAAAAAGAAGCAGAAAATGCACGAATTTTAGGGGAAAATCATCACAAAAAGACAAGGATACGAACGATGATGTCAACGACGAAAAGGACATGAACGAGGACGTCTCGTACACCGAAGACGAAGAATTCTTCGAAAATGTAAACACGTCGCCGTTTTTACGCCCAGCTGGGGCGCCAATTTTAGCGAACACGACCGACCCGACCGTTTGGAAATTGATGCAAAAAGTGTTGAAGAAAGCACAGGTGCGAGATGAAAATCTTCCTCTCGATCGAATGTTAATCTGACCTCTCTCTCTCTCTCTCTCTTTTTATCAGGTGGAGCAAATTATGCCGAAACGAGCGAAAGAGTTAATGCAAAACGAGAACTGGATTTTAGTCGACGTTCGGCCGCAAATCGATTGGTGTAGAAAACACGCGTATCCGTCCAAAAATTGCCAATACTTTATACCGCTCGAAGTGAGAGATTTGAGGACGTTTACGAAACAAGCGGCGTCGCTGGCGATTTTTCCGGAGAGGGTATTCTCCAGCAGCGGGTACGCGAACGTGGAAGAGAACGAGAACTTTATAGAGGAAGTCGTAGAGGAAGGGTTGTGGGGCGAGAAGGTGATTTTATACGACGACGTCGGCGGGGTCATCGGGGAGGAAATGATGGATTTTCAAGACGGAGTGCAAACGCCGTCGCTGATGGCTATTCACGAATTAGTCGCTCGAGGATTCGGCGCCGAGAATATAAAACACATGGCGGCGGGTTTAGAGTGGTGGGACGAAGTCGAAGATTTCGAAATCGGGAGCGCCGAGCAAATGCCTATGGGTATGTAATAAATGATACTAATACTAATAACGGTTTAAACGCAATTAATACTAAGCTAGTGGAATAATCTAATCATCCTCCTCTAAACGTAACGCTTCACTTTTCCGAATGGATTCGTACGCGTAAAAAGAAATCGCCGACCCGGGCGCGACGCTCAAAACTCTCGCAAACACGCCTCTGTATAAAGCCAAAACGCCTTCTTTTCTGACGACATCTTTGAAAACCGTCCGTAACGTCATCACTTTCTTGTTATTGTTGTTATTATTATTATTAGTCATCGTTTGTACTCGTGTTTTGCACAAATCCAACGGGTGCGTCAAGATCGTCGCGCACGTCGCCGCGGCGAACGCCGAGACCGCGTGCGGCGAAATGTTGTTTTCGTACCACCCCCCCTCCCGATAAAAACTACTACTACTTTTAACACTACTACTACTACTACTGCTACTCTCAAAATTACTGCGCTCAGCATCACCACCAAAAACACCACCGTTATCATCATCAACGCGAAGACTACTTTTGTTGTCGTTGTTGTTTCTACGAAAAATCTCTAAACCTTTTTCGTACGCGACGAAATAACACGCCGACCACGGCCACCAGACGAAATTCTGCGCCCAGTACCCTCGCATCAAACCGTTCTTGACGCCTTCGTTTTTCACGATCGTTTTCAACGCGTCGAACGCGTTCCGGTAATCCACCCCGTTATTCGTTTTCAAATTCGTCGGCAACACCGAACTCACTTGCATCCGTTCTTTGACGACGTCCACCGGCGTGTACGCGATCCCGGCAAACGCTTGCGCGACGACGCCCGTGATTATATTATCTATCATATATATCGTTGTTTTATTATCTTCTTCTTCTTCTTCGTGATCATCATCATTAAACGCTCCTTCTCGTCTTCGTTCTCTGCGTATCTTCTTCAGCGTCTTCTTCGTCGTCTCGTACCCGAGAAAATACATCCCGCTCGCCATCGGCGCACCAAGCGCGGCTGCCCCGAAACCTCTGTACAGATTTTGTATCGCACGTTTTGCGTTCAAAAGTCGAGCGCTCGTCAAAATCGGACGACGATGACTCGTACTATCGCATCCGCTCCTCTCCGTACTCCTCCTTGTGACGACCAAATTCGAAACTTGCATCTGACTCTTGATCGTATCCACCGGGTGCGTCGCTGCTCTCGAGAGGAGACCGCTCACACCGCCGGCGAGGAATTGGTTCATAATCAGAGACGACGACGAATTAAACATCTTTTTTCCATCGGTATCGTCATCGTTCGACTTTCCCTCCGACATGATGTGTTCGTCGTTTTGGATAAATGTCTGTCAAATCAGAGAGACATTCTATCGATCAAAAGATGACGATTGAGAGGGAAAAGAGACGATTCAGAACGCTCGCAGAGCAGCGCAACGATGATATTGTTTTTCGAATACATCGCGAGAGTCTCGTCTCGAAAAGTCTCGAATGCTGGCGTCTTTCTTTCAGAAGTCGTTCATACAATGAGGGAAAATACACGAAAGGACAGCGTGAGTGCGCTCTACCTGGAGATCTCCAACATCTGACGCAACGTACACAACTGTTGCCTGGAAGAGCTTCATTTCGTATAAAATCTGATTTCAGTGGTAACTCCACAGGATTGCCGATTTATTGCCGATCTAAATAGGGTATTCTCAGTGTTAAATGCGACGCCGTTACACCGACGCGAATACGTACAGGACGCCAAACGACGACAACAAAGCACTCCTTTCCCAACGAAAAAAAGGTAGCAGTCGTCTCCAAGCGCACACCACGAACACATCAAAGTATGTTTCGGAGCACATTTGTATGCACACACAAAGGAAATGTTCCGACTTCTACGGCGGCTTCGAAACTCCTCGAGTACGAGTCGCGCGGCGTTTTTCTATCCAACCGTCAACCGCGCGCGTACGGCGACTTTGGAACATTCACCATAAAATTTCAACCAGAGCCACACGTGCACTGAAAACCTTTCACTCTGCGTCTTTTTCTGCGCATTATTCCCATCTTCAGTTTCGAAATTGAATGTCTTTCGTACAGAGCACGCGGTCTCGTCGCGGAACGTATACACTACTAAATATGACAGATTATGATACCCTAAACTATTCCGGAGAACTTTCTGGCGCTCGACTGCCACGCGTTCGTCACTCTGCACGCGCGCGCTTTCGTCGCACATACCACGCGTTTAAAAAGCACATTAAAGTCCGAGAAAAATGACTTCACGCGTGCGTTCGTGTTCTCTCGCAAATGTTTCGTCGAAAAGAAGGACAAAAGACCGACCTATGCGTCGTCATCGTCTCGAAAATCGTCGACGTAATCGTCGAATCTCGTCCTCGTCTTCCGCACTTTTCGACGCAAATAACGAGACAAACGAGGACAAAAACGAAGAGAAAACGACGAGCGAAACGATCGCCGGTACGACGAAAACGTCGCGAGTGGTGGATTTCGTCGCGGCGTGGGATGTGTTGAGCGGTCGCCTCTCCGAGTCGTCGATTCTGAGATCCGAAGAGGACGAATCGGATGACATCGCGAGCTCGAACTCGCCGTCGCGGGAAATGCTCCTCGCGGCTTTAGCGCTGGCGATACCGAAGTTACAACGGATGCCACACATAGTTTTGGATGATTTTAACCGGAGACGTGAATTTAGAGCAAAAAACAGAAAGGAAAAGGATGATGCATTGAACGGCAGATGTCCGCGCGAGCGAGCGGTGGCGATGTGCACGCAACTCATCGATTTAGGCATGGACGCGGAGTGCTGCTCGGCCGGTTTACTCAGAGACGCCTCGTTGGCGAACGAGATTTCCTTGGAAACGATCGAACAACAGTTAGGTTCGGGCGTCGTGAGAGTCGCGCACGATTGTCAGAGATTGAGAGACTTACCGGAACGATTGCGAAACAACAACAACAACAACAACGCGTCGTCGGCGAACGCTACTACTTTCAACTCGAACGATACTTCCTCCTCGTCGTCGTCAACAAAGAACAACAATAATACTAATTCGAACAACAACCAAAAAATGTTACTCTGCGACGACGAATACGCGGAAAAAATGCGCACGTTTTTGCTCACTTTCCACGACCAACGCGCGATCGTCGTCGAACTCGCCTCTCGATTGGACATTTTGCAACACAGTCGGGAGATTTTCAAATCAACCGTCCGCTTGCAGCAATTCGCGCTGGAGACGATGAAAGTATACGCGCCTCTCGCGTCCGCTTTACACTGCGGACAACTCTCGGCGGAGTTGGAAGACGCCGCGTTTCGAGCGCTCTTTCCGAAATCCTACGAGAGTTTAGACAAATGGTTGCGACAGACGGAGAAAGACGACGCGAGAAAGTTGGAAAGAGCGAGACAGGTTTTGCTCGAGAAGATGAGCAAAGACGCGGTTTTGATGCGCGTTTTAATCAAGGACGACGAAGTGTACGAGGAGTTGTTGAAAACATCGGCAAAAATGGCAAAAACAAGTGATGACAAGAAGAGCGGCACCAGCACCAGCAACAGCGGTAGTGATGGTGGTGAGAACAACAACAACTATCCCGCGTCCTTGCGCGTAGCCTTGAATTCCGCGCTCACCGTCTCCGCTCGACGCAAATCTCGATTCTCTTCCATGAAGAAAATACTGCGCGACGGACGAGACCGCGCGAAATTACGAGACTTGTTGGGCGTTCGAGTGATATTAAATCCGCAAAAAGGCTCCATCGCGGATATAGATTTGAAATCCGCGGATATGGCGTGTTATCGCGCGCAGCAAATCGCACACGCGACGTTTAGTGCGGTGAAAGGCAGAACGAAGGATTACGTCGCGAAACCGAAGAAGAACGGGTACCAGAGTTTACACTCGGCGCTGATCGTGAGCGATGATACCGACGACGACAACGAGGACGACGATCCATCCGAGAAGAGTAAAAATGACTCGCCCTCATCGTCGTCGTCCTACGATAACAACCACAATAACAACTCTCATAATAACGGATCGAGAACGACGATTGAACTGCAAATCCGAACCAGGCGCATGCACGCTTCGGCGGAAATCGGCAACGCCGCGCACTCGTCCTACAAAGGCGGTTTTACCGAGGGCGATCCGGGCGCCGCGAAAACGCTGAAAGACCTCGTGGACGCGGCGAATATTGCCGCGTATGAAAAGTTTGGCGACTTTACGGACGATTCTTTGCGATACGAGGGAGGTAACGACACCTATAATCCGGACGCCGAGGACGCGCTCTTTCGCGCGTTTGACGTCGACAAGAGCGGAAGCGTATCGGTGGAAGAGTTGAAACAAACGATCGAAACGATTTGGTTGAACGACGACGATTCAGACGACGTAAACGACGTGTACGACGATGAAGGAGAGAATGCGACGACAAAATCGACGACTGAGACAGCGGAGACTTTGATGAAAATGCTCGACGTCGACACCGACGGCAAGATTTCGCCGGAGGAGTTTAAAAAATTTAGAGAATTCGCATCGACGTTTAAAGCGTGTTCGAACGCGGACGAGAAGCAATCCGAACGCATTCGTAAAGCCGTCGAAGTGGAGATGAGCAGCGTCGATGATGATGACGAGGATGATGAGGACGACGACGACGACGGCGACGAGGAAGAGATCGTTGTCGTTGACGCCATCATCGAGAGTACTGTTAAGATTGACGACGGAAAATCGATTATCGAAGAAGGAAGCGGCCCCGCGTCGACGTCGAATTCTGCGCGACGACGAATTATTCGAGGACAACAACAACAAACGCAACAAAAGGTCAAAGACGACGACGAAATTGATGTGGATAGATTAGTGAAGGAAGTCATCAGCGCTTCTGGTTCGTTCGATGCAATCAGCAGTTCGCACGACGTTTCCTCGGACGAGAAGGAGGAAAAAGAAGAGATTTTGCAACAATCGTCATCAACGACGACGATGAAAACAAGCATCCACGACGTCACGGACGACGACGATATAAACGAGAAGAATGAGAAAAAAGGTGAAGAGAAGAATAAGGAAGAAAAGAAGGAAGGCGCAAAAGCAGCGCAACCGTCATCATCATCGCCTGAAAAAACAATAAGTCCGGACCAAATCATCTCGCAATCGTACGTGTTGATCTCCGACTCGGACGCTTCCTCTCGCAAGGCGAGAGAAGCTCTGAAAGATCCTCTCGGCGGCGTCGTCGAGTGGCAACTGATTTGGGACTTGCAAAGAGCCGGGCGAGCGGAAACTGCGAGGCAGCTGTTTTACCAGCGAACGACAAGAACGCCGTCGAACGTGCAGTTGTGGGAGCAATGGGCGAGATTTGAGCTCTTGCAAGGAGATCAGGAACGATCTCGAGGTTTATACAAGACGGCTTTGTTGCACTCGGAAGGCGACGCGGCGGTTCGAGGCGCGAGCTTACGGAAATGGGCGACCATGGAATTCGGGGCAAAGAACTTCGAGGAGAGCACGAGTCTATTCAAGAGGTGCGTGTCGGTGTACGACGACGAGATTTGCGGTCCGTCCTTAGGATCGTCGTCGTCTTTATCCTCCTCCTCCTGCGACTACCCGCCCAAGGGCGAGATCATGAAGAATTTAGTCGAAGGTCGTTTGGTGGCGTTACACGCGTGGGCCAAAGGCGAATTCAGACGAGGCAACGTCGAAGAAGCGAGACGAGTTTTGAAGTTGTGCGCGGACCACGTGAACGAGACGGACACCGAACCGATCGCGCGCGAACTTTGCGCTACGGAAAACGTCGAGTACTCCTCTGAAATCTTCAAAGACGTGAAAATCCTGCGCGCGTCGCCACACGTCGCGCATTTGTACGCGCAGTTAGACGAATCCGAGGGACAGTTAAAACCTGCTCTGCGTAAGTATCGCTTCGCGAGTAGAATCTTCCCGAACGACGCGTATATTCTGCAATCGTTCGCCGAAGCGTTGGCGCGAAGAGGTCACGTGGTCAACAGCCGCAAGACGTTCAAAGAGGCGATCGAAAAGTTCCCGCAAAATCACGTCTTGGCGACGTCCTTCGCCATCGCGGAATCGAAACTGTTTTTGTCTAAAGGGAAAGAAACGGTCGCTCGATCGGAGTTTGCCCGAGCGGCGTCGTTAGCCCCGTGGTCGGTTCAAGTTTGGTCCGCGTGGGGCCAATTCGAGTACGCGAAATCGCACGTCGACGCCGCGAAAAGACTCTTCGAACGAGCCGTCGAAGCCGAACTCGGGAACTCGAGAGCGCTGATTGGTTTAGCCAAGTGCTACGACGAGATGGAACTGTTCGATAAGTGTCGAGAAACGCTCGAGTTGGCCATGCTGTCCAACCCGGACAGCTGGGGCGTCTTTCACGAGAGCGCGAAATTGTACGAGAAGCGAGGCAACGCGGCGAAAGCGTCGCACTTGTACAACAAGGCCAAAGCGCTCGGGATGAAATCGTCGGTGAAAAAGAACAACCTTCTTGCTACAACCAATACTACTTCTACTTCTTATAACAACAAGAACAAACGAGGCACGTGGGCGCCGGACGAACGGAACAAGACGGAAGAGCAAGCGCAAATCGCGGTGGACAGAATCAGAGCGCGGAAGTACGCCAGCGGGAGCGGCTCCGGGAAGAGAGACCCGGTCGTAAAGTTCTTCGACGAAAGAAGCAGTAGCAGCGCGTTTTCCGCGGATGGAGGTTCCGCGGACGACTACTACCGGGAAGCGTTTCCGAACGCGTACGAGTACGACGAGGAAGAAGATCTAGTCCCCGCGGAGAACGACGCGTCCGCCTCGAGCGGTAGTAACCGCCGATATAATAACAAGAAGAATTAAAACTAGCAGCGAGCAAAGCGAAATGTATTATTACGAGTAGAAATTTGCGTGCCTGCTGTTTGAGCAGGTACGAAAGGAACGGTGTGAGATTTTTGTATAGTAGCACGTGGATGTGCAACAATGTACTTCTTTTCAATTGTATTTTTACGACCCAAAGAATTTGACTATATATACAAAGTAAAGCGCTCTCTCTCTCTCCTTTCGCTCTCTCTCTCTCTTTCTTTTCTCTGTGTACAAAACCGACGACGAGAGATGGAATTGAACAAGTAGTAGTGTGCGCGTGTATCTCATTTTTTGTGCATGTTATGTATCCTCCTCTCTGTCTTAAACTCTGTCTCTGTCTCCGTCTCTCTCTCTATCACGCAAACGCGCAAAAAACCGAAGAAGAGTTCGTCGCCAACCGAACCTGGGAGATGAAACCAATTGCTTTGGTAGAACCTCTTCGAATTCCGCCTCCTCCGGGTAAGCGTCGCGAATGCCGCGCTTTTCTGCTCGCGGCGGCGATTTTTTTGTTGTTCAAAGCCGCCACAGTAGTGGTAGTAACCGTCGAACTCGTTGCTCTCGCGCTAGATGTTGTTGCGTTACTACTGCTACCGCTACCGCTACTACTCGAAGAAGAAGAAGAAGAAGAAGAAGAAGAAGCACTAACAGCACTATCTTTCCCTAAATCGAACCCATCGCTTGAATCGTGCACCCCGACGGCTCTGCCGGAGATGTCGCCGACGCTCTTCTCCCACTCCGGATCCCAGGCGACAGCCTCCGGCGTCGAACACGCGATGGATTTCCCAAACGGCACCGTCTTATACGCGTCTTGGCCGTTTTCAAATCCCGTCACGAAGTGTTCCTCAAAAATCGATCTCAACAAGTAATACTCTTTCGTCGTCGGCGGCGAAAGCGGGAAGCGTTCGGCTCTTTTGGAAAACTCTTCGTCGGAAACTTTTTCCTCGGCGTGCGCTTTTAACCCGTCCACCCAATCGTACCCGACGCCGTCGGAGAACTGTTCTTTTTGACGCCATAAAACTTCCGCCGGTAAATACGGATCCTCTGGCGTATCGAACGCTTTTCTCAAGATGTACTTTTCTAAATATTTTTTACCGTCTTGATCGAGCTTTTTCACGTCGATCATCTTGTCCAGCGGGGACATGTTCATCGCGTAATCGACGACTGCTTTGGATAACAGAGGCGTCCTCGCTTCCACGCCCCAGGCCATGGTCATTTTGTTCGCTCTCGCCACGTCCCACTGGTGCAAACGACTCGTTTTTCTCGCGCACTCCTTGTGAAACTCCTCCGGCGACGGCGCCTTGTGAAAGTATAAGTACCCGCCGAATAATTCGTCGGCGCCTTCGCCGGATAAGACCATTTTGAATCCCATGGATTTAATCGCTCGAGAGAGTAAATACATCGGCACCGATGCTCGCACTTGTTCGAACGTCTCCAAGTGCCAAACCACATCCGGCAACGCGTCCAACGCTTCCTCTGGCGTGAAATAAATTTCGTGGTGAATGGTCCCCAAACTATCGGCGACTTTCCTCGCCGCTTTCAAATCCGGCGCGCCTTTAATACCGATTGAAAACGAGTGCACTTTCTCCGTGCTCCCGTAGGTGTTTTTCGCAGTCGCTCGGTTCCTCACCGCAATAGAGGTGATTAGACTCGAATCCAACCCTCCGGAGAGTAAAACCGCGTACGGGACGTCCGACATCAATCGATCTTTCACCGCTTTGACGACGATTTCTCTCAACTCTGATAAATCCGCTCGTTTCTCCGGAATGTAGTCCACGTCTGTGATCCATCTCTCGTCGTACCATCTCGTCATCGTCCCTTCTGTCTCGTTTTTCTCTTTCACCCAGACGTGACCGGGGGGAAACAACTGATACGACTCCACCCCGGGGTCGTCGTGTAAACACTTCATCTCCGAGGCGAACCAAAACGACCCGTCTTTCCCTTTCGCCATGTACATGGGAATCTTCCCCATGTGATCGCGACTGGCGATAAGCCTTCCTGTTTTTCGATCTTCAATGACCGTGGCAAACATCCCGTCCAAATGTTTCGAAAACTCGAGCGCGCCGAATTTCTCGTACACGTGGCCGATGACTTGACAATCCGACTTGTTCGGATGCTCGATGTTAAACGTTTCTCTCAACTTTTGGTGATTATAAATCTCCCCGTTGGCGATAAAACACGTCTGTTTCCCTCCATCCGTGTACAACGGTTGTTCCCCGCTCTCCCCAGGCGCGACGATCGCCAATCGTTTGTGCACCATAAACGTTTGTTCGTTTTCCGAGTGTTCGAACTTGTCGATTTTATACGAATCCGGCCCGCGGTGGCGAAGGCGTTTCGCCAGCTTATAAATCCGTTCCCGGTTCGGTTTCGGTTCGCCTTTTAAGTAATGCACGGAGAATATCCCACACATTGTTGTTTTCTTTTCGTGTTGTATCGCTCTGAAGTCTTCGCTTTATACTCCTTCTTCTTCTCTGCTTCTTTACGTTGTTTCCGTCGTGTTACTACGCGTTGTTACCTTTATCCAAGTGTTTTATATAAAAGAGAATAAGAGAATAAGAGAGAGTATATGTGATACACACACCGAAAGTCAGTTTCGCATACCACCACGAATGCTACTTCGACAGAACATAAATTCAGCAAAGAAAGTACGAGATACGAGCGCGATTTTCGTTGCTTTTCCTGCTCTCGTTCTTCTTCCCCATGGTGCCCCCAATTAATTCTCTCTCTCTCGATCCTTCAAAGACCAAACGTTTACGAAGAGGAAAAGAACAGACACAGAGAGAATGAGAGAGACTCTAAAACCGAGATTGAAACGAGAAGAATACCAAGAACAACACACTCACTCTCACTCTCTCGAGATGTATACATGCACAGAGAAAGAGAGACAAACGATAGAAACAAGAAGAGAACAAAAAGCATACCTCGAGAGACAATCGAGGGTTTTTCCCCAACGCACAACAACAAATGCTCTTTTCTATAAAGAACGTCTCTGTCTGTTCGAATATAAAGCGAAAACAGAAAACAAAAGACGGGAAATAAAAGACAGAAAAAGCCTCGATCCTCTCCCGTCTGTGTCTCTTTTCCGAACACCAAGTAAAGCGCTCTCGAGGTCTTCGTAATGAGGTAATTTGCCCTCAAATGCGCTCGAGAAACATTGCTTTAAACCCTAGTTGTATATGAAACCCTAAAGATTTTCGTGCGCTCTTTTCTCTCTCTCTTTACTACGCTTTACTTTCATACGGCGCCGGTCGTACGCGCGTTGAGAACATCCGCACGCATCGAAAGAATTTCGGAACGTGTTTTAGTATTCCAAGCGCGAGAGGCTCGTTTTGTTCCGTATAAGAGAGCTTTTTCAAGCGTGTATGTTTTAGTGTTACATATCGAACGTATGCGTCTTCTCAAAACGACTACTACTACTACTCCTTACGTATATGCGCATATATACGAAGAGAGGAGGAGACGTTGCGAGACTTCGAGGAGTACAAAAAGCAGAGCGCTCTGAAGAGAGCGCGCTTTTTAAACTGCTCTCTGGTTGTTTTTGTTTTGTTTTGTTTATATGTTTTATTATGTATAGTAGTGTCTCTCTCTCTCGTTCGTTGTTGTTGTCGTTCGCATCTCTCGCTCAGGAGTACTACGACTCCTTACGTACTCCATCTCTGCTCGGTCGCGCGGATTCTACAGAGCTAATAAAAACAGTATTCTCTCCGTGAAGAAGAACACACTAAACACACACACGCGTACGTGTGTGCACTGCGTGTGTGCGAGAATTTTCATCGGGAGCATTTAGTAGAGCTTTAGATGTGTAGAAGATTTATACACGCGCGTGCGCAGAGGAGTGATCTCGCAAAACTTTTTTCCGTTGACTGCGAAAAAAAGACGTTTCTTTCTGAGAGAAATGTGCTCCATTTTCTCACTCGGGAGGAGTACTCATTCACGTACCGCGTTGAGCGAGACAGACAACGCATTAGGAAAAAGAGTCAGAGAAGGACACACCACACATACACGCAAGGTGGTGTGCAATTTTCTCTTTTTTCTCCCTCCAGAGCGATATATGTGCGCTGATTAAGTGAACATTCATAAAGAGAATTTGGGTGTGAGTTTTTCCCCAGAGTGTACTCGAAAGTGCGCGTTGAAGAACGCGCGCTCGCATCTCTCCTTATCATTCTGGACAACGCTCTTTGGCGAAATAAGAAGCGTGTAAACGGTCTATTCTTTCCCGAGCAGAAGAACTTCTTTTTCGCGCGCAAAAGGTGTTCCCGTAAAAGGTTTCTGTGCCTGTGTCTGTTGCGTCGCGTGATGAGGAAACTCTCGGAAGCGTTTATGTGACTGCCAAAACCAAAATACGCGCCGCGCAACGTTTTCGATTCAGACGACGATGGAAGGATTCAAAGGAAAAGGAGCGGCACAACAACACCAACCGAAATGTCGCGTGTGCGCACAAAACGAATCGCTCTACGCGTGCCCGAAATGTAACTGCCGATATTGTTCTTCGAAATGTTACCGCCTGCACGGCGACGGGACGTGCGTGGAAGCGTTTCACGCGGAGAGTTTAGCGCGGATGATGAAGAATGAAAAACATTTCGATGGGGATTCCGAGGACGAGGAGGAGAAGAAGAGAGAGATGGAAGCGATGGTGATGGAGTACGAGAGGCACGTGGAGAAGGACGAGAGGGAGATGAGGACGAGGTTTGGTTTGGAGGCGAAATCGTTTTCGCCGTCGTCCTCCGACGACGACGAAGAAGAAGACGAAGAAAAAGAAGATGAATACTGCACTTTATCCGCGAAACTCATGCGCGCGTACTTGAAAGAAGAAGAAGATAATAAATTCTCCGGAATTTCCGAGCGCGACTTTGCCGCGAGCGATAAGAAGCGTTTGGAGAGAATGTTGCGAAAAGGAGAGATTCGAGTCGAACCGTGGCGAGCGTGGTGGACGATAGACGACGACGACGAGGTGTTACTGCGAGACGACGGAACGGCGAAGATTGTCGCGCTTAATGATGATACCAATAATAATGAGGATAATGATAATGGTTATCATCCATCGTCGGTTTTGGGATTTCCGTCGCCGCCGACGGAACCGCTGCCGTCCTACTGGTCTCTTTTACCGCCTACTAAAAGGACTTTGAAGAAAGTATCGGCAAAGCAAAGAAACGTCTTTCGCGAAAGAGTCGCCGGCGCGATTACTTTATACGCAATCATAGCTCGCGCGTTTAACGGCGATCACGCGTGTTTCGACGCCGCGGCGACGTATTTGATGCATCATCATCATCATCAGAATGATACTAATAAGAATAACAACGAAGAAGAAGATAAAGAAGAAGAAGAAGAAACGAACGATTCCGTCAACGCTCTTTTAGCTCTCCACGTGTCTGCGGTCATCAATACACACACGCTCGTGCCGAGTGGATTATTCTACGACGCCTCGAAATCGGGCAAAGTTGCGAAGAATTTAGAATCCGACGCGTACGCGATGTTGCGCTCGCGCTCGAAGAGAGTCCTCGCGATGGAAGATTTACGGTCGATGTTTCGCAAAGCGATCGAAGACTCTTATTACGACGACGATGATGATGATACTACTAATAATAATAATAAGAAGAAGAACAACA
>JACLAB010003520.1_pt1 | contig 32363 bp, 17 predicted proteins | sample 8027921 | NCBI WGS metagenome assembly JACLAB01 (sample SAMN15725117, study PRJNA655200) | protist metagenome | isolation source: fluorescence activated cell sorting (FACS) single amplified genomes of... | place: USA: West Boothbay Harbor, Gulf of Maine | collected 2000-07-19 | reverse complement strand
TTGCTCTTCCAGCTCGGGCGAGATATCTTGGTTCGCGTCTCTTAAGATTGGAATTAACTTTCTCGCCATGTTCCCTTCTCCCGGGTCTAAGAACGAGTGCGCCCACCCTTTGGCACCAGCTCGACCGGTGCGACCGATTCTGTGGACGTAATCTTCAATCTGACCGGGGAAGTCAAAGTTGATGACCAAGTTGCACTCCTTGACGTCCAAGCCTCTCGCCGCGACGTCGGTGGCGATCAATACCGGCGATTTACCAGATTTGAACGAGTTCATCACCCAATCGCGTTCGCGTTGGTCTTTGTCGCCGTGAATGACCGCGGCTAAACCACCGACGGCTCTGCCCAACTGATCGCACATCTTCTTCGTGGAGCAAAATATCAACGCTTTCAGTGGCTGCGGACACGGAGGATTGTTCAAAATGTCCATCAACCGCTTTTGTTTATCAAAGCCACCCAAGATTTCAATTTTTTGCGTGATGTCTTTATTCGCGACTAACTGATCGGTATCCCCGATGTTCACTTGAACTGGATTGGTCAAAATAGCCGTGGCGACGCGAATGACTGCTTTCGGCCACGTGGCGGTAAAGAACAACGTTTGGCGCTCGCTCGGCACTTTCTGTAAAATCTTTCTGATTTGCGGTTCAAAACCCATATCCAACATCCGATCGGCTTCGTCGAGAACGACGTACGAGCTCTCTCTCAAATCAATCGCGCCCATTTCTAGGAAATCGTTCAAACGCCCGGGCGTGGCCACCACGATTTGCGGTCGCGATCGTAAACTTCTCAACTGGTACCCTTTACTCGCGCCGCCGTACACGACTACGGAATAACACGCCACCGCGCTCCCAAACTTCAAAGCCTCGTCTTGAATCTGCGTCGCCAACTCTCTCGTCGGCGCTAACACGATCGCCATCGGCCCGCCGCCTTGACTTCTCCCGCCTCTCTTTTGAATGTTTATAAACCCGGGAAACAAGTACCCGCACGTCTTCCCGCTCCCGGTTTTCGCGACGGAAATAATATCGTGCCCACTCAACGCAATCGGCCAACTCTGACTTTGAATCGCGGTTGGTTTCTCGTACCCTGCGCGTTTCACCGCGTCCAACAAACTCCTCGGCCACGTCCCTTTCCCGTCGTCAAAATCTTGCATCGGATCTGGCACTTGAACCCCCCGCGGCGCTTTCACCGTAATTTCGTGCATCTTCCTGTACTCTTTCCCAGATTGCGTCTCGCTCCCGAACGTGTTATCAATTGTTAACCCTTGGTGTTTCCCGTACGCGTCTGGCGGCGGCGCGTTGTAATCCAACCCGCCGAACGAATCGTCCGCGCCGAATTGATCGAAGTGCGCGCCGCTCGTCCCTAAATAGCTCATATCCGGTGCTTTCATCATCGCCGCAGATTCGATCGTCGGTCGATCGTACGTCGTCGCGTTCGTCGTCGTGTTCCTGTTTTTGTTTTTATTGTTCGTTGAGTAGATAGATAATGATGCGTTGCGTCAGATGTTAGAGAGAGCGTTTTTTCGTAGTCGCATTGAGAGAGAGAGAACGGAGTAATCAAATCATTTCATCATCATCACACCGCGGTAAAAGCCAGATCGCCAGATCCCACCTTCCAAAAAAAGGCGCTCTCGAGAAGCAGTCGTTCTTCACCTTCGACCGTTCCATCGCCCTTTTGAAGCACTCGAAAGAGAAACAACGGCAATAAAGAACAACAAAGAACAACGAGAGAAAATTCGTCGATCCATTTCAGAGAGAAAAAGTCGGCGCAAAATGCAATTAATTAATGTTCTTACCAGTAATACACCTGCCCTTCCGCGTGGACTTCCTGCCACCCGGGAGGCAAACCGGCCGAAGACACCGTGCCCACGACCATTCTTTTATTCGTATTCGTGTTGTTATAAACGCGTAAAGTGTGTTGTTTTAGTGTTGTTTTAATAAATCTCGAGAGAGAGAATGTGTGACGATTCGATCTGAAGTTCGTCTGAACCACAAACTGACGAAAGAGACAGTCGCGAGGAAAATTGAACGAAAACGAGAGCGTAAAAGGACATTTTTGAAAACAGAGCACGCACAGCATCTAGGTAGTACACTCTCTCTCTCTCTAATAACTCTCTATCTATTTCTCTCTCTGCTAGTATTATTATTATTATTATTTATTGAGTAGTACTTCAAATCGATCGATCTAAAGTTCCGCGAACCGCGGTAATCCTCTCGCGCCCAAGACTTTTCCGTTTACGAATTGCGCGAGTTTCATACCCAACTGGTCGCCGAGTAATTGGGTGAAGAATAAGGCGTAATACACGCCTTTACCTTCGTCTAAAGTTGGGAACGCGTAAAATGTCGCGCCGGCGACGGCGGCGGAGGCGAACGCGGTCGAGAGCGCGGTCGCGGTATGTTTCAAACAGCAGTTCGCGTAGAGTTTCAGGCAACTCGCGAGAGACGCTTCGTTTTCCGGGACCGGGTGGCCTATGTATCCGCCGAGTCTGTAAAAGTTGTAACATCGTAATAAGTCTTCGAACATGTCGTAGACCCAACAGGCGGAAAAGTTGCAAAAGTTCGCCAACGCGTGCGTCTTGGCGAATTTCTTCGTCAGCGTTAGTTTGTCCACGCCGTAATAATCGCTCAACCATCTTCGCATCGAATTTAACGACGACGACGAAGCCGCGAATTCATATCTTCGCTTGACCACCAAAGCGTCGCGAAACCTCCCCATCTTCCTCTTTCCGCTCATCTTCGCCTCTTTCGTCAGCTTCGCCGCCAACCTCCTCGTCGTTCTTTCCTCTAAATATTTAGAAATCACAACCCGACACGAAGAAATCGAAGCGTCGCGTATGCACCCGCGCGCGACCAATCGCTTCCAACTTTGCCAAGGAAACAGAGGAAATCTCGGCCTCGTCTGTTCCATTTCTACTAACGTCTCGATGGTGGGAACTTCGGCAGTCCTATCATCAAATCTCTCGTCCTCTAAAATCCTCTTTAACGCCGTTTCCGCGTTCCCGTGTGCTTCCCACATCGCTTCCTCGTACATTTCATAGTGTTCTCTCCACCGCTCCGTGTTCGCATCGAATCGGTCCAACTCTGTTTTAAACTCTAAAGTGCACAGTTGCGTCGGCACGGCGATGTTTCTGACGACGCGCAGAATGTTTGAATAGAAGGAAAACTCGTTCCGGAACGTTCGGTGGTTTATGGAATACTTTTTACTCGATGATGATGAATTCGCCGCTGATGAGAAATCACACGTCGACTCGTATTTCGGACAAAGAACCACTGTCTTGGCAAGCGCGAGCGCGGCAAATCCTCTCGTCAAAACCATCGTCCCTCCCGATACGTTCGGAGACCCGTTGTTCGTTAAGAAAGAAGCCCCTTTCATCAGAGAGACGCAAAACTGCGCTTTTTAGAATGCCGTTTTCCGTCGTTCGGGGAAAGAATTTCACATTGTGCTTCATCACTCCATTCTACGTTGCGCATCATCATGACGACGGCTTTGAGGACGAGGACGCTTCTTTTCTCGTTTACGTCGTCGTCGTCTCGGCGAAAGGGTGGTCGTTCAAAGTCTCCGTCTCGTGCAAAAGGAAGAGGAAGAATCGATGCTTTCCGTGTTTGCGTGAAAGCCGCCAAAGAGGAGGATGATGATGATGATGATGCGAACAACAACGGATTACGAAGAAGAAGAAGAAGAAGAAACGGGACGACGAATAATAAAACGGATGATTACTTTGACGAGGAGACTTTTGGCGGAAAACAACGACGGGAGATGACGACGAGAGATGATGACGATGCGGACAACAACAGTAAAGACGACGACGAATTCGTTCTATCCAACGTCCGCCCGAACAGGACTTTTGCGAATGAAGAAGAAGAAGAAGAAGAAGCGTCGATCAAAGAACGAGCGCGTACACTGAAAAAACGACTCCAAGGAGAAGTTTTAGAAGAACAGAGATGGAGAGAAGCGTTGGAGTCAAACGATATCTCTCTAAAACGAGGGAGGATTGGGAAGACGTATGTTCAGAGGCGAGTGCAAACGCACGATTTCGTCAGAGCGAAGCGTGGGAGCGGGAGGAGTGCGAGTACGTCGGCCGTCTGCGGGAGTCACACTTCCTCGCAAAATGGAAGAAGAATGAGGGGATGTGCGACGAGTGAACATATACTTCCGCCGTTGAAAGGCAGGCAGCAAAAAGCGATGACAATCACCGGCGATTTCATTCGCGCGGCAAAGCCGAAAACGTTCGCGACGTTGAAGGTTGTTTTAGACGCGGTGGCGGAGAGATACGAAGTAGACCAGGAGAAGACGGTTTGGACGAAAACGTTGTGGAAGTACGTCAGTCAGGAGTGGGATTTTAGGTATTACGAGATGAACGATGGTTCGGAGGACACGGAGGATGACGACATTTTGCAAGTCATCGACGTCGTCAACGGTCGAGACGCGCACGAGTTGATTGAACTTTGGGCGAAACGGAGGAAAATCTTTCGAGGCGTAAAATCCTCCTCAAACGTAAAAGAAGAAGTCATCATTAATGGCGATACGATCGAAGAGGAAAAGGAAGAGGAGGAAAACGTGGAAACCCCGGAAAACGAACAAATCATAGCGTTAGAACTGGAAAGGATTAAATCGAGAGCGATTCGAGTTAACGCAAACGCGAAGGGCATAGTATTGCTCGCCATGGCGAGAGCGTACGACGATTTAGGATTTACGGTTCGCGCGAAGAAAGCGTGGACAGACGTCGAGGCGTACCACGATTGCGCGTACGGCGATAAGAAAGCCGTCGAGTTGAAAATCGAACGCCTTTGTTCGTGCTCTCGACACGTCAATCGATTGGACGACGCCAAGAATTGCTTCCTGGATTTAGCTTTGAAAATCAAACCGAGATCGGGATTCAAACGCAAAGCGTTCACGGCGGCGTGTAAAGTTATTAACCAGACGAAAGACGTGGAATTCGCGATGACGGTGTACGACTCGATGAAACGAAACCGAGAAAATGGCGACGCGTTTATCGTGGCGACGTTAATATCCGCGTTTGGCGTTGAAAACGGAAGGCCGACTATTGATGAAATGAAGAAACTCGGTTTAGAGTGCTGGTCGCGAGCGAAGAAGAAAGATATCGTTTTAGATGGTCAGTGTTATTCGAGCATCGTCGGTTTGTTGTGTAAAGCGAGAGACGCCGCAAAGGCGATGGAAATCATTCGCGAGTTGGAAACGACGGAGAAGTGGATGGCGAGAGGTACGATTGGAGCGAAATCGTTCGCCGCCGCATTTAAATACGAGCAACAGAAACAACAACAACAATCTCAACAACAGCCGGAAGAAGATGGTGATGATATCGAGAGTAGCGCAGATGATGAGGAGGATAATGACGACGACGCGACGAGGAAGAAAAATTACTACGATTTCGCCGCGGCGAAACGTTTGCGTCAACTGAAAAAGCAACAATTCAAAGAACTCCGCGACGACCGCGACGCGAAAAAGAACCGCGAAAACGTCGAACCGGCGTACGCGCAAGTCATGCACTTCCTCTGCGACTCGAAGCAACCGAAACAGGCGCTGATGGTGTTTCAAAACATGCAAAGAAATGGCGTTCCTCCGAGCAAAAGCACGTACAGAGCTTTATATAAAGCCTTACGGTACGCCGGCGGACGGAACGGTCGCATCTCGAACAAAACTGCGGCAAGGTTCGCGATCGATGCGGTCACATCGAACTCGAAATCCAAATCAGCGCCTCTTTTGTTTGCCTCGTACGATGAAAACGATCGTAACGGTGGACGAAGACGATACCGCTCGTCTTCTTCTTCTTCGTCGTCGTTGTCGTCACGAACGGATACCACAACATCCAAGGACGAAAGCAAACGCCACGATTTAGAGTGCATATTAGAAATCTGCGCGAGAGCAGGATTAGCGGACGAAGCGATCGAGGTTCGCGATCGGTTGCGTTTTGGATTTGGCGACGAGTATGCAAACGCGCCGGAAATTCGCAGATGCGTAGTCGAAGCCTTTCAACGCGCCGGTCCTGAGCGAGTCGAAGAGGCGTTGGCGGTGTACAACGAGGAGTTGATTTACAACGAAGAAGGCAGAGCGAGAAACGCAAACAGCCAACTCTCGCCAGAGTTTTGGATCTTCCTCAGCTTGGCGTTGCGCGACGCCAACTTGCTTTCCGAAAACGTCGCCATTTTGAAAGAGAACCTGTTGACGCCCAAGATGTCGTCGATGAACTCGATGAACGCGGCGAAGAACAACGGATTGAATGCAACCCCGGCGACAACCATTCAACAGAAAAAATACTACCCGATCGCCGCTGCGAACATCGTCATCGACCATTGCGCGGGAGAAAACGTCCCGGGTGAAGCCATGGATATCTTGGACTTGATAAACAGAGACGATAATCCACTCATCGCGGATTCGGTGACGTATCTCGCGCTGTTGAAAGCAACCAAGAAAATGGGAAAGAACGGCCCGGCGACGGCAGAACGAGTGATGGAAGAGATGATATCAAAACACGGCGCAGAATTTGTGACCACGGAACATCTGAATTCGCTGTTAGCGGCGTACGCGAGAGGTGGCGAGAAGTATCTAGAGAAGAGCGAAGGGACGTTTGAACGCATCGTTCGCATGCGACGAACGTCGAAACTGGATGAGTATGAGTTCATCACGATGCTTTACGCCTACTCCGTCGCGTCGAAGTTTCGAAATGCGGTTACTTTTTACGATCGGTACGCGAACACGTTCGCTTCAGATGGTGAACGGAAACCGAGAATATTCAACGCGGCTATTCGCGCGACGATATTAGAGCCTCGATTGTTTCGCGACGTGGGAACGATGGAGGAGGTGAACGTATTACGAGAGATGTACGCGGACATGACCCGACGCGTTGGCGTCGGTGCTGCTCCTTCTGTGCAAAAAAAGCGAGAAGATGACAGCAAGGACGACGATACGAACCAGGGAGAAGAGGGCTTCAGCGATAAAGAAGGCGTCGGCGCGAGTAGTAAAAACAACAACAACGCGTATTTAAGGAAGCAATCCGAGAACGCGTTGAAAATGCTCACGAGAGTTGCCGCGGAGGTTAACGCGAAGGCGGCTATTTCGTCGCCTTCTACATCTACCTCTACAAAAACAACAACAACAACAACAACAACGACAACTCCTGCTCCCTCTTCGCCTTCAAACTCTGAAAACGAAGGAGCAGACGTCACCATCGACGCCTCTTCTCTCTCGCCCGCGGAAACCCGCTCGGCGGTCCTCACCGTCCTCCTCGAGCTCAAAAAATCCCAACAAAAGCACGCGGTAAACGTCATCAACTTGACCAAAGACAACTCCGAGGCAATTTCTCGCCTCGCCAGCGACGTTCGCATCGAGTTCAAAACCGTCACCATTCGAAAAACATCCTCCGCATCCGCCGCGTCCAAGTTTGAAAAAGATATCGCTTTCGATCGAGAGGACGTCGAGAGTTGGTTGCGTAAACAACAAAAATAATAACAATAATAATAATGCAATAGAAAAAGAGAGCGCAGAGAAGAAGAGCGCTGCTCGGAAGAACGCCCGCGCGTGTGTGTGTATGTAATACTGTATTTAGTTTAATTGAAAGAGGAAAATTTTCCAGCGCATATGCCATAGTATTTTAGAGTATTCTCTTGTGTATTATTATCCATCTCCCTCTGTCTAAAAACAAGTGAAAATCTCGACCACAAAGAACGTCATAATAGCACACCTACACTCTTAAAAACACAACATAAAAAATGTTTGCCATCAAAGCCCCGGTTACTGTTTCGGTCGTTGCCTCCGCGCAAGCGCAAAAATGTGAAAAGAAAGCCACGTGAGTGTTCGCGCGCATCTCTTCCTCGTTGGATTTCGAATTATATTGTCTTTTTTTTCTCCGATTTGTGGGCGACGAGCGATGATGGAATTTCGGTCGTTACCCGCGCAAATTTCGCTCTCCGAAAAAAGAGAGAGTAAGAGTACGAGTCGTCTCAAAACGAGCGAACTCAACACACAGACAAGGATATATACATCTACATCCACCGAACGTATCTCTTCAAAGTCGCGTTGCCGTTCGCGTCGTCCGCAAACCTGCGCGAATTCGAGACATTCGAGATGAGAATTTGTTTTTTTTATCTCCTGCTTTTTGCCTCAAACTTGGTTTCTGCCCCAAAAGATACGCAAAATGAAGGAGATTGTACTCCTGAGGAAACAAAGGAAAAAGGAACTGCGTACTCTCTGTTTGCGCAATACCAGAGAGACTGTTGGATTTTTTTTTCAAACTAACACCTCTTTCTCTCTCTCTCTCTCTCTCTCTGTGTGTGTGTGTGTCATTCATCAATGCAGGAAGCCGCAACAAATCGCCGCCGCCGGCGCCGCCGCGATCATGCTCTTCAACTCCGCCCCGGCGCAGGCTGAAATCATGGGCCTCACGCTCCAAAACGGCGTCCCGAACGCCGCGTCGCAAAAGTTTGTCCAACCGTTCGTTCCGGACGGAAGACCGGTTGTCTACGTCGAGAAGGACGGGTCCGCGGATATCACGACTTTTGACGGGAGATTGGCGGCGAACGTGGCGCGATCGAATGTTGGGTGCAAGACGATTACGGGAGCGCCGTGCGTGGACTTCGCGAGTGGTGCGTCGAAATAATCTAAAGTTTGTGAAGATTTGTGATTGATTGACTGACGATGGATGTTAATTTCTTTCTCGATTTCCTCTCTCTTTAAACAGGCAAGTAAATGTGTTTATTCTCCGTTCAATGCGCGAGTAAACGTATCTATTACCTCTTAGCAACGCATCTCATACCCCACAAAATTGTTTAATCATAATCAGAAAAGCCTCAACTTAAGAAGAAAAGCCGAAAGCCAATATATATACTCTCTCTCTCTTTGATTACGGTATCGTTCATTATTAGAAAATCAACTAGTACTATATATTAGTATTACATCAGCAGCAGCAGCAGCAGCGGTAGAAAAGCATCACTTCAACCCGCTAAAGCCGTCGTTATACGTGCTCTTCCACGAAACTTTGGCGAACGTGCCTTCGTTGCCGAGAATGCCGACCAAGACGCTAATGTTATCGTCGCTCAATCTATTCAACGCTTCGCATCCTAAACGTTTGGCGCACATGCTCGGCTCTTTCACCGTATCTCGTATGATCGAACACATGTCGGTGTTCGTGCACACGTCCCACAAACCATCGCACGCGATCGTGATGAAAGCGTCCGTGTCGGCGGAGAGCGTCTTCTTGATTACTTCCGGCTCGGACAAAACGCCTCCGGATTCCGTGCAATCCCAATCGCCTAACGCTCGAGTCACCGCTAAACCGGCGTCGCCGACGCGTATTTGACCGTTCTCTAAAGTTCGTATTTTTACGTTTTCTGAGGAATTCTTCACTCGTTCCAACTCTTTCGCGTTCGAGGACGCGCAGTGGTCTTCGCTCAGAGCGGTCGACCACGTCGTTTCGTCGGCGTCGACCTCGTCGTTTCCGGTTGGATGGTGGCCTAAAACCGCTCGACTATCTCCAGCGTTGGCGACGTACACATCGTCACCCCAGAAGAAACACACCGTCGCCGTGCAGCCGGGATACCGTTTCTTTTTCGATTTTGGATCCGCGGTGGATTTGTGCATGTCTCTGCGTTCTTTTTCTGTCCAGTGTTTGACAAACGCCAGGTGGAGTTTTTGAAAGACTTTTTTAAGCGTCGACGGGATATCGTTTCCGTTCTCGCCCCATTCGGATAATATGGCGTCGGAGAGATTTTCCGAACAGTATTCCGCGCACTCGAATCCTCTGTGGCCGTCGAACACCGCCATCACGGCGCAATGGGGAAGCCCGTTGAAATCGCGGAAAATCTTGTGCCTGTCTTCCATCTTGTCGTTGCCCCGAGCGCCCGCGGTGGCAAACGCGCCGGTGTTGGAGACGATGCACGGTGGTTTTGTACCCTTATCATTGTTGTTATTAGTAGTAGTAGCATCCATCGTCGAATAAGAAGACAACGGCGCGTCGAACGCGCACGGCGCGAATCGAGCGCGATTTCCAAACGCAGTCTTTTGATCGTTCTTTCCGGCGGCGTCCTCCCCGTCCTCGTTTTCGGCGTCAGTCATCGTCGCGTCCTCGTCTTCTCTGCTCTCGTAGGAAGACTCGGAAAGAGCAGCTTGCGTCCAAACGCACGCCCCGATTTCTTTCTCGTACGTCTCGACGCCTTTTCGTAACCGTTCTTCTATTTCCGCAAAATCTGGTCTGTTTTCCGGTTTCCCGTCCCACATTTTCGTGACGAGTTTTTCGAATTCGCGTTGGAGCGAAACTTCTACTTCGTCTTTATTGCTATTATTGTTATCTCTTCTACCTCTATTTGCTTCGTCTTCTTCCTCCTCCTTTTCCTTTACATTTTTCTCTTTCTCTTCTTCCTCGTCGGCGTCAAAAAACGCTTTCACCGGTCGCAAATTTTCAATCACGATCGCTTTCGCTAAATCGCCGTCGTTGTAACTCAAATCCATGCACGTGTGCGCCAACGCCACGTTCCGCTCTCGATCGGCGTACGGTTCCACTCTCGACGCGACTTCGTTAAACGTAATCCCAGAGGAATACACGTCGCTGGCGTACGTGGACACCACTCGCATCAACACCTCTGGAGCGATGTACGCTAACGTCCCGACCAAGTGTTGCTTTTGAAACCCGCCGCTCGGCGCGTTCCCGTCGTTGGCGACAAACTTACCGTTGATATCAATCGCCCTCCCTTCTGCGTCCTCGGACTTCACGCTCTCGTTGTATATCGCCGCTTGCAACGAGTTTTCCAAATCCGCTCGATATTCCGATAAGCCAAAATCAGTCAATTTCGCGTTCCATTTCTCGTCCAACAATATGTTGCTCGGTTTCACGTCTCTGTGCACGACGTCGTGCGTTTCTTTCAAATATCTCAACGCCTTCGCCGTTTGCCAACACACTTTAAACGCGCCTCCCAAATTCGGTACCCACCGGTTGACGTGTATCGCTTGATGTACCGACCCGTTCTCGCACCACGGAAACACGAGCGCGTATTCCGGTGGCCACGCTCGAGCGCCTAAAATCGAGCATATGTTTTCGTGTTTTAAAGATGCGACGATCCGTAACTCGCAGTGGTACCGGTCGATGTCGGTTTTCGTGCGTAGGATTGGCAGTTTAATTGCCACCGGTTGCTCGTACATTCTCGACAGATAAACTTGAGATGCGTTCGAGGTGAACATTTTAATACACAATCTTTGATTCTTTTTCCCTGCTTTATTATTATTATTATTAGTAGTAGTAGTAGTAGTAGTAGTATTCTCGAAAGAAGACCCCGTAATCGATGTCATCATCGCGTTGACGTTTACCAAATCTTTCGCCAAGCGGAACGTCATCTTTGGAAACAACACGTTTGTTTCATCATCATCGCAAGTCCCTCTCTTCGTGGTCTTCAAAACGCGGCAGCACCCTCGAAAACACGCGTCTTCTGCGTCCTCCTCCTTTTCTGCCTCCTTTTCCTCCTCCCGCATTCTTTCCGTCTCTCTCTCCCTCGTGTTGTTACTCCTAAAAAGTGCGGCCGATTGGATTGGAAAATGCTTCATTATTTCCACACGATTGCACACATCACAAATACACACGGAGAGAAGAGAGAAAGGCTTTGAGTACACGCCGGAAAGAGAAACAACAACGAGCGATTTAGTATCGCATTGTCGTTATACTGCGTCTTTGTTTTTATTGCGCTTAAAACGAGCGCGCAAAGAAGAAAGCAACGTGAACGTTGGCTTTTGATTCGATTCGATTCGAGAGAAACTTCATTCATTCTGTGAAGGAAACGGCTTCGAAAACATGGGCGGCCGAGACTTTTACAAGATCCTCGACGTCTCCCGAGACGCCTCGGACGCCGAGCTCAAAAAAGCCTACCGAAAACTGGCCATGAAATGGCACCCGGATAAAAACCCAGGCTCCAAACAAGCGCAAGCCGAGAAGAAGTTTAAAGAAGTCTCCGAGGCGTACGAAGTCTTGACCGATCCGAAAAAGAAAGAGATTTACGACCGGTACGGCGAAGATGGGTTACAAGACGGGTTCGGAGGTGGTGGTAACGGTGGAGGACACGGGTTCTCGCAACAACACGCGCACGATATATTCAAAGAGTTCTTCGGCGGCGGCGGCGGAGGGATGGGAGGCGACCCGTTCGGCGGCATGGGAGGCGGCATGCCGCAACAACAAAGGCAAAGGACGAAACCACCTGCGGTTGAGCAGAAACTTGCGGTCAGTTTGGAAGATTTGTTCTACGGCGCGACGAAAAAGTTGAAAATCACGAGGAAAGTGTTGGACGCGTCCGGGAACCAAAAATCGAAAGCGGAAACTATAGAAGTACCCATTCGCGCAGGGTTTAAAAAAGGGACGAAAATAACCTTCGCGGAGAAAGGAGGCGACGAGGATAGAAATACGATAGCTGCGGATTTGGTGTTTGAAATCGACGAGAAGAAACATCCGCACTTTGCGAGAGACGGGAACGATTTGATTAAAACGGTGAAGATAGATTTGGTGGACGCCATGTGCGGGTGGTCGTCGACGGTGTACACCATCGACGGGAAGAGCATCGACGTCAGCGTCCCGCACGTGATCAGCCCGAAGTATGTCAAAGTCATTTGCGGTCAAGGCATGCCGCTCTCGAAATCTCAAAGTGGCAGAGGCGATTTGAAAATCAAGTTTGACATTCAGTTCCCGGGCGACGACGCGATCTTATCGGAGGATCAAAAAAAGCAAGTTCGGTCCGTGTTAGCCAGCATTAAGTAAGCAGTAAGTGATTGCCCCCACATATACTCGTTTAATAAATATAGTATATAATCTAGCAGCGCATATTATTGTAGAAAAAGAAGAGAAGAAGAACGATTTTTTTTTAAGTACTACTACTACCGCGCGATGTATTATTATACGTTTAAACTATTCTTGTTGTATTGTTGTTTGTTTGTGTTGTTTCGCGAATTTCAAAGCTATATATAAAAATGATAGTAGTCCTTCTCTTTCTCTCTCTCTCTCTCTCTCTTGTTCTCTCTCTCTCTCTTATTCTCTCTTAAGAGATGATGTCTACTTCGTCGGTCTCATGCCAGTCCCTTTGCCTTTCAGCACGGCGGCTTCGTTCGTCAACTTCTTTCCCATCTTCTTCGACTCGTCGTAGTACGATTGCGAGAAACCACCGGAAACGTTGCCTTCCGCCGTGGATTTCACGTACAAGATGACCAAAAAGGACACCGGGATAATAATGAACAACGCGACGGCGATGACGCCCAAAATGTTCACGTTCGCCAAAGCGACGTCAGAGATGGACTCGTTCGCGCTCGCGAAAGCTTCGCGAGGCGCGGCGGCGAAAGACAACGCAGAAGTCGTCGCCGCGGCGACGGATTTAGACAATTGCTCGCTTTTTTGCGCGATAAATTGTTTCGTCGTTTGGGAAGAAGCCTATATATGCGTTGTTTTACGTGTGATTGGTGTTTGACGTAAGAAGTAGAAGAAAAACGTTTTTCATGTCAGCAAACAAAACAACAAAGAGAGAGAAGGGAAAAAAGAGAAAAAAAATAACCCTAAATAGCCGCATCTCCCCTCCTGGAAAAAGATACGATTATCTCCTCCTTTTTCGTCTGTGTTTTGTAAAAGGAGGAACTTTTCTCTCGTTTTTCTCTCCTACAGCCAAAGGAGGTCTCTCTCACCCAAACACACATCGACATCCAATTTCTTTCTCTCTCTTTCTCTCTTTGATATACAATAAATATATATCGGAGAACAACAACAACAACGCGCCCAAAAACTCCTCTGCGCGCGCGCATTCACGTTGCGCGCATACCTCGCGAAAGCGACGTTGTTTAAAAGAGAGAAAGAGGAACACAACACAAAATTGGATCCCAAACCCAACAGATAGAGAGAGAAAAAAGAAAAAAAAATCTTCTCTCGTCTCTCTCTTTAAAACACGATATATGCTAAATAAGAAACCGTACCTTGACGCAAACGGAGTTTCTTCTGGAACTTCTCGAGACTACTTGTTGTTTGAGCGGGAGTAAACCCGAAGCGGATAAAGTGCAGGCCATATTTTATGTATTATGTGATGTGATGATCGGGGAGTGCTGATATGAGGGATGAGAAATTTCTCGTTCGATCTCTCTTTTTCTCTTCAAGAACGAGTGAAAACGCAAGAACTTTCACAAGCGATCTCGAAAACGAGAGACAAAATCTCGATTGATTCAAAAAAACAGAAGAAGGCAAAAATTCTGTTCAAAGAACAAAAAGTTTCGCTCTTTCGATCAAAAATTCAAAAAAACAGCAAACGAATTTTACAGAACAGAGAAAACAACGAAAAAATTATAAGAAGAAGAAGTCCGTTGGGAAGGAACTCGACACATCACTTTGTTGTGCTATTGATTTATTCACCGCGCACGTATCAAATGTTCTCGCCTTCGAGAGGAGGGTCTTCCTCTTCGAAACGAGGATATCGAGGCTTTTTCAGAGGAGGAGGAGATGGTGGTGGTACTCTCGAAAACGCTGAAGAAGCAGACGACGTTTTAAAACGCATGTTAAAAAAAGACGTCTGCTCCGTCGCAGTCATCGCCGGGCGCTCGTTCCACGAACGCGCGAATCTGAAAACCAGAGTTCGGTGCGCGTTACTCGCGCCCGGCTTAGTCGACTCCGTCGCAATAACCGACGGTGCGTTCGGCACAGATCCAGTTTTTAGAGCGGAGATACATTTACCGCTGACCTTGAACGTGAACACGTACACGCACTTATCGGTGGAGTTGTTAGACGAGGAGATGACCAAAGTTGTGGGATTTGGAACCATGGATTTCCAACTGTTCGCGAATGAGAATAAAGGGAAAGTGCCGGGGAAATGGATCGCGATGTGGGACGATTTGAGGGAAAATATCGTCGGGCACGTGTGCGTGAGAGTGACGCTGGAAGGCGTGAATTTCGGGAAGGAGAAAGCGAGAAATCTTGTCGCGAATAAAAATGTTCACCCCGACGGCGAGAAGACGCCCGAGAAACAATCGAGCGGCGGCGGCGGCGTGTTTGAAATCGGGAAACACCAGATTTCGGAAGGACGGAAGCAACTTCTCGAACGATTCTCTCGAACGCCGCCGCAGTTTAAGAAACCGGAAGAGGTGACGCGAGAGGCGCAAGAAACTGTGACGTTGAAATCGAAAGAGTTGGAAGAGGAGAAGAAACGGCGAGAGGCGTTGGAGAAGCAGTTGGAGGAGATTGAACGAGCGCAAAAGGAAAGGGAAAAAAGAGAGAGAGTCACGGGAGGTGTGATGAATCCAATATCGACGGGCGCGACGGTTTCGGAAATCGCGCACGATTTTGAAAACCTGAATAATAATTTTAGCTACAACAATAATAATAGCAGAGAGACGATAAATAGAACGCGAGAAGAAGAAGAAGAAGAGGAAAGGAGCGTGGACACCAACCACGCTAGGAGTCAAAGGTCTTTCTTATTGGACACGTCGAAAGTTTCCGTCGGTCCGCCGTTATCGCCGGTGAGGTCGTCCATGAACACCTCCGTCGCGAATAGAAGTTTTCGAGACGAACAAACGAATCAACAACAACAACAAACGAAAGAGCAAGCGTTGAGGAGTTTACGGCAAAGAGGCATTTTAACCGACATTTCTATGCAAGCGAGGGAGCGAGCGAGTCGAAAGTTCATTCGCAAACCCATCGGTTTAGTCTCAAGAATAGCTGATAGGTCCAGACGAACGGTTTTAAAAAAGTTTACGACTTTGCGATCGATCGTACAAACGATCGATCCGAACGTTTTAGTCGGCGCCGCGATTGGTTTGTTCTTGGTTGGATTCCGCAGTTCGAGAAGCGCGGACGAGAGAGATTTACGGTTCGTCTCCATCGAAGACGTGGACGTGTCTGAACAACATCAGAAATTAGAGCAGCAGCAGCAGCAAAGCGGTAACAACATAGATTACTTTTACCCGGACGACCCTAGAGGTCCGTTACGCAGAGGTGAGTACGAGGTGAAACCCGGGGATTCCTTGTGCGCGGCCACCGGCTGCGTTTTGCCGGAAAAAGTAGAAGTGAGAGACGCAAACGGGAACTTGGTCAAATACCCAGACGTCATCTATCCCGGCGATAGAATCACTCTGTTTCATTAACTGTTGCACCACTATATTATTACATTTTTGATATGCTCTAAAATTATTTCTTATCATACATGACTAATACTATAACTGTTCGGGATCCAACACCGCTCTCTTGATCTTCTTCCCGTTGTTGGCAACGTAAACCACGTGAATCATGGCATCGTTCGCCACGTGAATCACTGGATCCCTCGTGTAACTACTACTACTACCACTACTACTACTACTACCACTACTACCACCACTGCTTTCGTCTTCATCGTCGCCGTCTTCAATCACAAACGCCTCTCGAAACGTTTCGCCGTCGTCTCTCGAGATTTTTACGCTCACGCCTTTCTTACCCGGGTCGTTCATAACTAACACGACGCGTCCGTCGGTTAACTTTTCCACGTCGAATCCTCGACCAAATACGGTTGGTAAAGGTAAATCCGCGATTTCCTTAAATGCCGACCACTGCGCGTTCGGTTCGTCTTTCAATTCAGCTTTTAACATTTTCGGAAAATATCTCGAGGACTGTTTCGATCGTCCTCCGGCGTGCACGACGCCGGATAAACTTTTCGGAAACCGTTCGGTCGTTTTTGCCGGTCGAGCGAGAACGACTAAAGTTCCATCGTCTTTATAAAATATCGCGGGTTCGATGCCTCCGTAATCTCTCGCTTCCTCTTCGGCCGCTTTATCGCCCATTCTTCCTCCGCCGTATCGTTCCTGTAAACCTTTCTTCTCCATGCGAATCGGACCGCTTTTCACGGTCCAATCTCTCCCTTCTCTTTCCGCTCTCTCGATCCACGCGCACGCGCTCGACCGCGTCCACCTCTCGCTCGCGCTCAGAATCGATTCGTCTTCGCTGTTTCTCAAAACTTTATTCTTCGACGGGCCTAAAATTCCAGGCGGTAACTTTTCCTCCTCTAACCACGTCTTCCCGCCGTCCAACGAGCGTTTCAAAAAACCTTCCCACGTCTCTCGACTCGCGCCTCGCTTATAAAACAACAAAACCTCGTGCGTTTGTGGCACCACGAACAACTGGGGACGCCAACACTTATCATTCGAAGACGTTCCTTTCACCGCCATCTTTGGCGCGTGCCATTGCTCCTTCGGCGCGACGTCCGATCCCGGCTGTATCGGTAACACCCGTCCTCGACTGACGTAACAGTGCCCGCCTCGAGATTCGTTGATGTCCTCTATTTTCCTCTGATCCAACTCCCTGTTCGTCAGCGATTTCGGAACGCCCCATTCCCAATTCCCTTCAAAGGCGACTAAAAACGTGCGCTTCGAGTCCCCGACTTCCGCCAAAGACGGGTAGCTCAGCGATTTGAATCCAGACGTTAACGTAGGACTGTCCACCGCTAACGCGGATCCCAACAAGGCGGTTTCTAAGCTCGGTTTTTCGTCTGAATCGTCTGAATCGTCTGAATCGTCTGACTCGTCCTTCTTTCTACCTTTTTCGTCTTTACTACCAAAGTCGTAGTCTTCGTGTGATAATTCTTCCCGATGTTGTGCGTCTTTCTTCTTAGCGTATTTCCTCCCAGAGGACATCAATCTCGCCTCGGAATCTCTCGAAAACACCATCAGATTCACGAACGATATAAAGACGAGTAAAGCGACGAGACAGATTTTCGTCTTATTCTTCGTCGCTCTTTTGATAATATTAATTGTCGTGATGCTGTTGTTGTTGCTTCTTTTCGTTCGTCTTTGATGGTGATGGTGATGATACGAAGACGACGGTCTGTTGTTGTTGTTGTTCGAATTCGAACTCGAATTTCCCGGAGCGGATCTTTGCCGAGCGTTAGGGTTGTTCATCATCACGGAGGCTCCCGCGAGTTCTTCGTTCACGTCGTTTACGTTTTGAAACGTCATCGTTGAAGAAGAAGAGGGCGATGCGAGAGTATATTTGCACGAGAATAATGAACGAACGAACGTTTTAATGAGGATGGTTTTCTCTCTATAAATACAACAAATAAAATCAAAAACTAAAAAGCGGATCCAGTCGCTTTAGCCTTGGAACATCTCGCCATGGTCGCGCTCGCTCGCGTAATCGCGTCGGTCATGTAGAAGTTCTCGACGTTCGTCGTTAACGGTTCGGAGGCGAAAACAGTCGCACCGCTGGTTTTTTTACCTGCTCCGCCTTTCGCGACGACGTTGGGCGTCCCTCCGGCTAAATGCGCGTACGAGGCGCCGTTTAACCATAAGCTCGGTTCGACTTCATCGATGGCGTTGAAGGTCGGGGAGACTTCCGCCAATCTCTCTCTGCACTGCTCGATGGTGTTATATTTCAAAGGAACCATGGCGAATTCGGAAACCGCTCGTAAGATTTTCCAATCCGCTCTCGCTAATCCCGGAGGCGCCACGCAGGCTAACGCCCTTTGCGCTCTTCCTTCGGTGTTGACGTACGTGGCGTCTTTTTCCGTGTACGCCGCGCCAGGGAGGACAACGTCCGCACCAGCCGCGCCGACGTCGCCGTGGTGGCCTTGGTAGATGACGAATTTCTTCCCCGGTTCGGAGTCGTACGAGGAGATGGTCTCCGAGCCTAAGTTGTAGACGACTTTCAAGCCGTCGTTTTCGCTAATGTGTTTGTTCTTCGAGGAGACGAAACCGAGGTCTAACGCGCCGGTGGTGCCTCCAGACGCTTGCAGAACGTTAAATCCGTTCCAATCGTTGGTAACGACACCGAATTGGTCCGACAATTGGTGTAAACTCTTCAATAACTGCGCGCAATCCGGTCTGTTTAACACCGCGGAACCGACGATGACGCACGGGTTTTTCGCGTTTTTCAACGTTTCGCTAAACGCGTGTTTGCCGGAAAGCAAGTCGTTGATGATGGACGCTTCCGTGCCTAAGTTTTCAACTGGGTACGTCAAGTCGCCGTGATGTCCTAACGTGGCCATTTTTACGCCACCCGCGACGTTCGCGCGGCGTAATCTGGCGTTCAAAACGGGCGCTTCTAAGCGAACGTCCGCGCCCACCATCAAGACGACGTCGGCGTCTTCCACGCCTACGATGTTCGAGTTCATGATGTAGTTCGATCTCGAATCAACATTCACCGCGTCTGCGTTTACGCCTTCCACTTCAAAGTTCACGCATCCTAACGACGTCATGACATCTTTCAAAGCGACGATACTCTCGCAATCCGCGAGCTTACCGGCTACCGCTCTCAAATTTCTCGGGTCCGCCTTGCTCAACTGTTCGCCGACAATTTCCAACGCGGTTTCCCAGGTGACTTTTTCCAATTTGTTCGTTTTCGGGTTCTTCGCGTACGGGGCATCTAATCTTTGCCTTTTCAGACCGTCGTAGGAAAATCTCGCTTTGTCCGAAATCCATTCCTCGTTTACGCCTTCGTGCAACCTGGGCGTGATTCTCATGACTTCCGTACCTTTCGAGTCCACGCGAATGGAGCTTCCTAACCCGTCCAACACGTCGATCGTCTCGGTTGGTTTCAACTCCCAACTTCTCGCGGTAAACGCGAACGGTTTCGAGGTCAACGCGCCAACCGGGCACAAATCAATCACGTTCCCGCTCAACTCGGAACTCAACAACTTACTCACGTACGTTCCGATTTCCGCTTGACCTCCTCTTCCCGTCACCCCTAACTCTTGCACGCCGGCGACTTCCGTCGCGAATCTCACGCACCTCGTGCAGTGAATGCACCTCGTCATCACCGTCTTCACGAGCGGCCCTAACTCTTTATCTTCCACCGCTCGTTTCCCTTCCGTAAACCGACTTCTATCCGAGCCAAAAATCATCGATTGGTCTTGCAACTCGCACTCGCCGCCTTGGTCGCAAATCGGGCAATCCAGCGGGTGGTTGATTAACAAAAACTCCATCACGCCTTCCCTCGCTTTCTTCACCAGATCCGTCGTCGTCTTGATGTTCATGTTCGGCATCACTGGCATGGCGCACGAGGCGACTGGTTTCGGTGATTTTTCCACCTCTACCAGGCACATTCTGCAATTCCCCGCGATGGACAACCGCGGATGGTAGCAAAACCGTGGGACGTGCACACCGGCGTGTTCGCACGCTTGGAGTACCGTCACGCCTTTTTGTACGTGCACTTCTCTGCCGTCGACGAACACTGGGACGAGATTCTCATCCACGGCAGGAGTATTGGTTGAAAACGATCTTTTCGTCGTTTCAGAGGACGTCGTTTGCGCGGAAGAGGCGCTTAATGCTACGCTTTTCCGCGTTAGGAAATTGATCTCATCCGAAGACCGTTTCGTGCGCGAAATCAACGCGCAAAATCTTCGCATGATGATGCTTTAAAAGAGAATATACTACTCCGCGCAGGTTCGTTCCAAATCTCACCGCGAACACAAAAAATGAATATCTCTCCGCACGATCGCGCGGTTCGATCGATCTCGGTAATTTCGCGAGAGTGAGAGAGAATACTTTAAAGAATATCAAAAGCGCTTCTTTTTGTGCGTCTTTTTTGAGCGAAATGCGTCAGTGCGTTCAGGAAGGAAACGAAGAAAAATCTCTGCTCTGTGAGAGGGAGTTTAACGTGAGAATAAACGCTCCAAAAATGACGGCGATTCCAACCTTATTCGCTTTGAAAAGAACGAGACGAAGACATTGTTTATACGTCCTCGTTTTTATCGTTTGTGCTGCGGCTTTCTTTGTGTCCACCCCTGTTTCCGCTGATGTTTCTGTGACAGACCCCGGGGAAGATTCTGATGATTTTGGAGCGAATTCCATTCAACAACAAGAACAACAGACGAGAGGACGACGAAGAAGGAGAGTAACGAGTACTCGAGACGATGAAAACGAAGAGGACGACTTTGCCGCGGTGTCGTCATCGTCTGTATCATCAAATCACGAGAGCAGCAGTAGTAGTAAAAGTAGTAAAATGAAAGCAGTGTTGAACGTGTTGCTGGAACGGTATCGAAGCAGGCACGACATAAACGACATCGAAGACGAAGGAGAGCTTTCGACGAACGCGGAGGTGAAAAGACTCGTGTTTCCTACTTCACGTTTGAACAACGAAAAGGAAAACGGAGGAGATGTGGGAGAACACGCTTTTGATGATTTAGACGCGATGATGTTAGGAGGGAGCGGCGAGAGCGCCGCCGGTACTACCACGACGACGACGACGAGTAACTCCGTCGATGTCGTCTCGAGCGAAGAGCGATACATCGATCATCAGGCGTCGATCGAAGCGACGGCGATGAACCACGACGGAGAAACGGACGACGCGAGTCATTTGCAGAAGGAGAAGGAGAGAGACGAGAAGGAGTTGAAGAGTGCGCAAGAGCTGAAGAACACGGCGGCGACGACGACTTCTTCGATGACGACGACGAGTGAAGCTGTCAACGCAACCTCGGTGAAAAAGAGAGCGTATAGTTACTGGCTCGATCGAGAATTGGATCCGGCGTTAGGCCAAATCGCTTGGAGAGCAATGCCGGGAGACGCTTTCATTCTCCGCGCGCAAAAACGAGCGAAAGAGAACCCGTCCAACTTGAACTTTCAAGAGGAGTTTGCCAAAGCGATGGAAATTGACTTCCCAGACGTGGCGAGGAAAGCCATGCTGCCTCTCTGCGACTCTCCTCCGGATAAATTCGACGAAAGCGCTTTACCGAAAACTATGACATCGGGAAACGCCGTTTGTAAACCGCGCGATTTACACGCCACGCCGCACTGTTTCGATTGCGATTTAAACTCGGATCTGTCCGTGTCCGCGACGTGTATATCGCACGCGTGGGTGCAAAAATCCTCCGAAGAAATGAAGTACATGCACATGGCGTCCATAGTGAGTTTAAAAAACGGCGACTTGCTCGCCTCTTGGCAACAAGCGAAAGAGAGAGAAGGCGACGGGGATCAACACATCGCGTTGTCGTTATCCAAGGACGCCGGGATCACGTGGTCAGCACCGACTCGATTGTTTGGTCTTCGATCTGACTCGGCGCGCGCCGGCGGCGACGGTCCCATGTGGGGTCCATCCATGATGAAGGACGAAGATGGCGTCATTTCCTTATTCTATTCGCAATCGAGCAAATGTCGCGTAAATCCAGAGTTGAGAGAGGATGGATGGAACCCTGGAGGAGATATTCTGATGACCCAATCGGAAGACGGCGAGGATTGGTCCTACCCAGTTGTGCTCTCGAGCCAAGGCGAAGGTTGGCCGTTAGTCACCGCGAACCCACCGGTCGTCATGCGATCCGGATCGGGAGGTACGAATTGGGCCATCCCGGTTTGGAGAGAAAGCCCGCGAAAATCCACGTGCGATCCGCAAGCGCAAATGCGAGCGATGAAAGAGCTGAACCCGTTAATTAACGACGCTTTATCCGCGGGCGTTTTACGAGGCGACGTGTCGTGCACGGAGGATAAAAACAGAGCCAGGCGTCTGTGCAAAGCGTGTAAACACGAATTGTCGCAAAAAGGCTTCGATACGTGTTTATCCTTAAAATGCCCAAACGTGGCGAAACAAAATCGTAAGTGCGAAGATCGCTCGTGGACTGAACAGCTGACGTTATCGAGCAACAACACGTGGCTCATTGAAGGTACCATCGTGCGGTACAAAGAACGCGAACTCGTTCAATTCTTCCGAACGGCTACGGGTAAAATCTACCGCTCGGAATCAGACGACGGCGGCATTAGCTGGACCTCCGCGGGGCCTATTGAACTCCCGAATCCAAACTCGAAAATCAACGCCATCGTTCTCTCCGACGGCCAAACCGCCATCGCCTACAACTCCCACGATCGACAATACGGATTAAAACAAATGCGCGTCAACTTAACCGTGGCGGTTTCTCCCGACAGAGGTAAAAACTGGGCCGTGTTGGCGCAAATCGAAGAAGTCCCCGGCTCGCGCGCCTATTACGCCTCGGCTCCAATAAACAGGCCATTAATCCATTACCCGACCATGTTACAGCGAGGATGCCATTTATACGTCGCTTACTCCGTCGCTTTCAAAGAGTGGGAGAAAAAGGAGAACTCAGAAGCTGGAATACGCGTCGCGCGGTTGGATTTGAACTTCTCGAGGCGACGGTGTCAACATTCTCGATGCGTCAAGGAACGCGCCAAGAAAGATCAGGAAATCGAAAGGTCATCATCATCTATTATTATGGCGTCGTCCTCCTCCTTATCCTCCTCGTCCTCCTCGTCCTTTGCACCAGGAGAATAACGAGAGTGAGTTTTAGCAGCAGTAGTAATAGTAGTAGTAAAAGTAGTAAAGTGAAATTCCTCATTTTCTCTCTCTAAGTTGACTCGACATTTCTCTCTTTTGCGCGCATATCTTTTCTCTCTCGAACACAAACGAACGTTTTGTTTCTTTACGAAAAACCACATAAAAATGATGGAGAGCAACGCGACCGACGACGGCGCCGCCGCGTTCTGGTTTCAAAGGCGACAATCTCAGAGTAATAAGACGCTTAAGAAAAGAGACGAAGGAAAAACAAGCGTTACGAAGACTAAAATTAGACCACAACGACGGAGAAAAACGGACGACGATATCGCGACTTCGAACGTCGATAATGTCGAGAAAAGGAGTAATAATAGTAGTAAAAGGAGTAGTAATAAAGGAGGGAAAAAAACAGGAGCATTCGCGAAACAAACGACGACGAAAGACGGGATCGAAGTCTGGACCCGGGAAAATCAAAACACCAGTACTAAAGACAGTTGTGACAACCCAATCAAAGAAATCAGAGCGACGGTGACGTACGAGGACGTCTCTCCGATAAATTTTTGGAGAACGGTGGCGGATTTGGACGAGTACGCGCAGTTCGTACCGTTCGTGGGGAAACATAAGGTTTTGAAAACGCGAGGGAAACTCGCGGATGGTTCGGCGACGTTTTACGTGTACGGCGTGGTGACCGCTCCGGTGGTGAAGAATCGCGACTATACCATTCGCATCGAGACGAAGAATAATCGCAAGAAAGGGTTCGAGAGCAGGTGGACGTTGGATACGGAAAATGTGGGACCGAAACCGAAGAAAGGCGTGGTGAGATTGTTGGCGAACGATGGAGGGTGGACGATTCAACCGTCTAAGAAAAATCGAGAGGGTTCGTTGACCGCGAACGGCGTTTCGGTGACGTACGAAATTTTAACCGATCCGGGGAGTAACATCCCCGGGTGGTTGATAGATAAGGTGAATCGAGCGAGCGTGCCGGACGTGTTGAGGGCGATGCGGAAAAGAGCGCTGAGCGGCGAAAGCAGCCACATTTTACCGGATAGAGAGGAGAAGAGAAAGTTAGTGATGGGCGGAAGATTTCACTTGCCGCACTTTGGATTTTTAGACGTCGGCCAATTGAGAGACCACAAACGGTTGGACTCTTTCGCGGACGTGGTGTACAAAACGTCGAAAAAAGTGAACGCGTTGTTCAGCGAGATGAGCGCGCGCCAAATTTTGCAGCAAAGGTAAAGCGTGGTTGAGCGTGGTTGAGCGAGTGTATAACAATTAATCATACAGCGCACATTGCAGGAGTTGTGTATTTAAATGCCCCGTCGTTTAATAAGAAAAGATCACGTCTCCCACCACGGCTTCTCTCGACGCATCACGAACACGTTCTTGGAAATCTCTTCCTTCGTTCTGCCCGCTCGCACGATCCTCCACTCGTCGTCTTGAAACGTCGTCAACCACTCTCTCGTGGTCCCTTTCGGAAACGCCTTTACGAAAACCGGCTCTTTCTTCTCGAAAAGCTCCACCTGAATAGATCTAAAACTCACCGTCCATCGAGTTTCATTCGTATTCTCCAAAATCTCGTACGTCGCTTTCAATCTCAGCGTCAGCCAATTCCCGAGCGCTAACACGTTCTCGTACGTCTTCTCCTCCTTATCGATGGATTGAAACGCCGTCCCGCAAATCGGCCCGAACAATTGTCCATTCGACGGCGGCGGCGCCGTGGAATAGATCACTCGCCAATACCCGTTCGCCACATTTTCCATTGTGCTACTCATCAATGATGATTGATAATACTTCTCGACGTTTTTCACGCGCTCGTCCACCTCCTCTTTCTCTTTCTCTGAAATATCGATTCCTTTGTTCATTTGGACGCACAGAACTTCGAGTTCATCTTTCGCGTTCTCTAACGGAGACGATCGGTTGTTGTTCGTTTTCAGGTACGAGGAATTCGAGGAGGAATTCGAGGCGTGTTTTTTTTGCCTCCGTCCTCTCTCGCTCTCGCTTTTAAGAGAAGTCTTCGTCGAAATCCGCATCGTCTTGAACGGCGAAAGCGCAGTCGTTTTCTCCATCTCTCTTCCGCGTTTACGTCTCTCTAAGATTCGATTAAATCAAAGCAATCATCTGCACGTGCACACCAACCACATTCTCGTGTACCACGGCAATAACTCGCGCGCTTTTTTTTCCGCGTCCGCTTTGGCCTCTTTCGCCGCGTCCATGTTTACGTCGCGTTTATGTTTATTTGTTGTTCTGGTGGTGGTGTTCTTGTGAGGAAAGAGCCACGCGTGGGTTCGTTCGGTCGATGGCGTCCGCCCGCCGGTGATGATATACTGTTGATAAGAGCGTCGTTTTTATGTGATGCTGATGATACAAAGATATTGAATTACACGCGACGGAGACTAAAAGCTTTTATTATTATTTTATAAACGTTGTTGTTGTTGTTGTTGTTGTTGTTTGCCGCCCCGTCGATGAAGACGATGATGAAACTCGTCTTCCTGTTGTTGCGATTGTTGTTGTTGCGATTGTAATTGTTCGGCGATCCACCAGGGCAACCCCTCGCCGTCGCTCTCGTCCACGGAGGTGAGCTGGGACTGCTCGTACTCGACCAGCTTTAAAGACGTTTCCGATTTCCAAAACGGCTCTAAGCAGACGTCCAAGGAGCTCTTGGAGACGCCGCCGTTGTCCTCTCGTAAACCGGATTCGAAGAGGCGAACCATGGATTCAGCCTCTAAGCGAGGGGATTTTGAGTCCGTGTAATCGAGCAAAGCTTTTTCGACGTCCGAGGCGGAGAGTAAGCCGTCCTCGTCGTAGTCTAAGTTTTCAAAGCTCACGCATTTATGTTGGAGTTCGCGCCAGCGCCAGCGACAGAGATGGCGGATGATGAGCGTTTTGAACGGCGTGCCTTCGTGGAAGAATCCCGAGGTCATGAGTTCATCGTAATCGATCAAGGCGTCTTCTCCGAAATGTTCTCGAGCCATTCGTTCGCCGGCGCGTTGGAATTGGGGGATACCGTCCGTGCCTTCTAACAAACCACCCCAAGTGACAACCGTATACATTTTGTTCATGTCTATGGGTTCTTTGGCGATGTGCGTGACTTCGCATCGGCCGGTGGATGGATTTATGACGGTTTGACACCCGATGTCCCACTGTAAATAGCCTCCCCAACTCGCGTGTTCCGATTTTGAGCGCTCGCTGAACGCGACCGCGCTCGCAAATTCGCGACCGGTCATTTCGAGCTTGACGATGGAGTTTTCAAACGGCACCTCGGCGACTAAATCGCCGTACGTAAACGCTTGTCGTTTCAAATCGTACGTCGCGTTCGCGCGCATGCCTCCCGAGTTGTACAAACACGCGTTCGCCGCGTGTTCGTCTCTCAACATCGTCGCGAATAACGTCCCTAACGTGCACTGTTGCTGCCTCGCATCTTTTGACGACAACGGGTGCAACGCCAACCGCTCGGCGTGGATGTGCACGGGCAAGATGAACTCGTGCAACTCTCTCAAGACTTTCGACCGCTCGTAAATATCCGCGTCGATTTCCGGATCCGTGTGCGGATATTCCGTCAAATCGATCAGCTCGGCGGTGATTTGCAAGTTTGCAGCCGATGATGATGACGACGACGACGACGACAACCCAGTGGTAGATCTTTCCACGGTGACGAACGTCTCGTTCGGCACCGCGTCCCAGCCTGGGTAGTCGTCCGAAATTGGATCGGAAATCGCGTCGATTTCCCATTTCAACGATTGACACTCCTCGTCGCACTCTTTATCTTCTTCTATTTTTGATGATACATACGTAGTACCGTTCGAGATGCTACTACCGTTATTTTTATTCTTGTTGTTACTATTCTTGCTGTCTTCTTCGTCTTCTTTTTTTTTCAATACTTTCCCGTCCCACTCGCCGGCGCTGGTGGACATCGCTCGGGCCACGCCGCTGAAACTCTTCCTCGACCCTGGACCACTGAAAGTATTCACTCCCATGTTATTATTATTATTATTTCCTGTTTTCTTTTTACTTCTTTTAATCGTAACCACGACCACGTTCTCGGCGTCCATCCCGGCTTTGACGCACAACACGCCCTTCTTGGCGTCTTTACTCACGTCTTCGTCGTCGCCGACTAACCCGATGAACGGCTGGTGTTCGTGCCCGCCTAAGATCAAGTCTAGTTTATCTTCGCCTACTTTGCGGATGTATTCGTCGTCCTCGGACAAGGTTTGGTGCGTCAACGCAATCGTAACGTCGATTGGGTCGTCTTTTTTCTCTTTTTTATTCAATCGATCGATTTCCTCTAAAGTCGCCAACGTCTTCTCCGCGCAGTTTGCAAAGTGTACGCCTTGCGGCTTCTTCGCGGCAGACAGCGGCGTCGTCGTCGTGCACAACCCGAGTAAAGCGATTTTCAATCCACCAATCGTTATCACTTCGAATTTTGGCGTTTCCGAAATAAACTGCGCGACGCCGCCGTCGAATTCGCACTCCTCTTTATCCTCGCCTTCTGCTGCGTTTTCGCACGTTTTCACTTCCACGTTCGTGTTCAAACACACAGAATTGAGCTCGGATAACCTCGCCCCTAACGCCGCGGTCCCGTGATCAAACTCGTGGTTCCCTAAACACACGTAATCCACGGGAACTTTATTCATCACCGACACCGCCGCGCGACCGGAATCCAGCGAAGACAACAGCGACGGCGACAAGAAATCGCCGCACAGAACCACCATGTGCGGATCTTTCAACCGGTTCGTGTTGTTATACACGAACGCCTTCAGCTTCGAGACGTTGGCGAGCTCGTACACGTCGTTCACGCTAAAAATCTTGATGGAATCGAATTCCTCTTCCTCCTCCCGAGAAAAGTCCATTGAAATCGAAGAAGAAGAAGACAAAGAAGAAGAAGAAGAAGAAGAAGCCGCGACGCTCGTCATCCGCCTCGACACGTTCAATACGTTCCCTTTAATCATCGTCGCGTTTCCGCCCGATCCTCTTTTTAAAAGCGTTCTTCGTTTCAAAGTCTCACCACTCTTTCGTAAAAGTCCTCGTTCTTGTTGCTGAATAGTATTATTCTCGAAAGCAATGCTTGAATCGTTCTTATTATTGTTAGTATTACTAGTGTCCTTCTTTTTCTCCTCTTCTCGAGAGATCTTTGAAACGCTCGTTAAAGGTGTTCTTCGTAATCTTCTTCTCCTCCTCGAACCGCAAAACGCCTCCTTTACGCCTCGCTCACGCGACGACCACTTCCCAAAAGACGAGACGATGGGAGAGGACGAAACGGAGGAGGAAAGGAACGACATGATGAGTATTTCTTTATTCTCGAAAGCCTTGATATTTATATGCTTTATATAATCTTAACGATGGATTTGAAAGATCGTTCGTTACGAGAGAGCACACAGGAGGAGTCGTTTGAACTCCAAATCTTTGAGATGGGTTCGTCTTCTCCTCAAAGCCGATCTTATTTTTAGCGCCGAACAAAAAGCGCTCTCGTAAAGTTCCCGACGGTTAAGAAAGCGCGCTCGAACGACGAACAAACCAAAGTTTCTCTTTCCCTTCTTTGGGCGCAAAGTTTTTGTTGTTTGTGGTGACGTTTCGAATGAAAAATGATTTTTAATGTATCTGTCAGTTCCTTTGAAGAAAATCTTTCTCTAAAAACGAGCATAGAGTATTAATTGGCCAGTGGTTTACACAAAATTGCGAAAAAAAAAAAAAAAATGTTTTTTTTTGTCTCTCTCGTCTGTTGTTGTTGTGACGTCAGAGAGATATTATCCAATACACAGAATTATGAGACCAACGCTGATGACGATGAGAAGCAGCGGGGCTTCGAGTTCGTCGACAAAGAACACGAGCGGTAGTCCTAATTGCGAAAGAAGAAGAGGAACCAGAAATGGGAGGCGTGTTTTGAACAAAAGCAACGAAAATTTTGGGAAGAAAAGAAGTCAAAGAAGAAGTCACAACAACTTTGGAGATTCCGATGATGATGTAATTCAGATTAGTGACGAGGCGGAACCAATCACATCGTCTAGGAGGAGTAAAGAAGAAGACAAAGAAGAAGACAAAGACAAAACTTTGTTCGAGGAAAGGCTCAAAACGACCGCGATTTCTATCTGTGCGGCGGTATCTGTATCGTCCGCTTTTTGCGTGGACCCAGCTTTGGCTGGTTTTGGCGCCCCGACCGGGGCGGTGTTGTCCCCACCGGTGAATACGATTCGGATGGATAAATTAGAAAAAATGAACGACGAGGCGAAAAAACGCCTCTCTGGAATAACCACGACCGGGAACATCGATATTCTTTTACAAGAACTGAACGAGTTACAACAGCTCGATACGAAAGAGCTGGACGATATGGACGCGGAGAGAGCGCTGCTCATGGCGAATTCTGTGAAGGAAAATTTGGACACGTTTAGCGAGAGCGAAAAGGCGTCGGAGATGAACGAGCAAAAGATGAGGTTGTTGAATAAGAGGAAAGAGGAGGCGGAGTTGGTGCAACGATTAGTCGATCGACGCGTGGCGTTGGGGAAGTTGAATAACCAAACGCCTTTGATCGTGTACGGCTCTGCGTTAGCGGCGAGTTTGATTGCGAATACGACCATGCACCCGGTGGATACGATGAAGGTGAGGCGAATCACCTTGAAGAGTCGAAGGAATATTGAAGAGAGAGATTCGATGGATGAGTTAGATAACAATATCAACAGAGGATCGGGAGGAAGAGGAGGAGAAGCGTCGACGTCGATGAGTTTTGATGACTCTGGCGTGGCGACCATGCAAGCGCCGACGGCGACGGCGACGGCGGGGAAAATCCAGGAACAAAAACCGTACGAACCGACGATGAACGAAATCATGGGCGAAGGCGGGTTCATGTCTTTATACGACGGTTTAGGCCCGAACTTAGCGAAAGAAGGCGTACCGTTGACGTTATATTTAGGCGTTTACGAAACCGTGAAACTGTCTTTGCTCGACAATACTGCGTTCTTCAACGAGCACGTCATTTTGTGTTACTTGCTTGCCGGCGGGTGCGGCGAATTCATCGCGTCCATCATTCGAGTGCCCGCGGAGGCGGTGAAATCGAGAACGCAAACCGGGGCTACCATTCCGGAAGCGATTCAATCGAACTTTAAGAGTGCGCGTGGACGCGAGAATATTTTCAAAACTTGGACGGTGGCGGTCGTGAGAGACATTCCGTTCGGAGCTATTCAAATCGCGTTATTCGAGTCGCTCAAATTAGTCCTCACGTCGCAAGAACACGCGCCCTTTGATCCAAACTCGCTGTTAGGTGAAGCCATTTTAGGTGCGTGCGGGGGTATCGCCGGGAGTTTAAGCGTTACACCGTTGGATGTCGTCGTCACTCGATTGATTCAACAAATGGAATCCGCGGACGCGGCTCAAGATAGCATTTTAATGAGCCAAGAGGAAGGCGAAGCGATGACGCCGGCCATGGAAAGGAACAGTAACGTCGACGGTCCGTTTGAAATGGTTCAGAAAATCTACGCGGAAGGAGGAGCTGGTGCGTTTTGGAGCGGTGCGCAAGAACGCGTGTTGTATTGGGGACCAGCCGTGGCTATTTTCCTCTCCGCGTATTGCCGAATTCGGCAAAGTTTTTTGTAGTACGAGGGATGGTTTTTATTTGATTGCGCCCGCGCTTCGCGTTGCTATTTATTGATGTTGTTACAAGTGTTGATAGTATATCTACTACGTACGTACGTAGTATCTTCTTCTTCTTTTTCTTCTTCTCCTTCTGTTTTATTGCGTGTGGTATCTTTTTGTTCTTTCTTGTTATCTTTCTTTTTCTAAAAGAACGGCAAGTGGAATACGGAAAAGAAATCCGTCAAGGCGGTGAATAAATCCATAAACTTCCCGCTGCCGATGATATCGTCCAATCCGTCGGTAATGGCGGATTCTTCCGCGAATCGAGAGGCAAACTTGGACGCCACGGTGCCGCCGATTGCTAACGCAGTCAACGCGTTGATAGTGTTCGCGGTCCCTAACGTAACACCCTCGATTTGGCAAGCGTTCATGGTCCCGACGTGTTCTTTTTCGTCTTCGCAAATGTTTGAAAAGACGTCGTATAAGGTTTCAATCTTTGGACGACGCACGGATAACGGGTCCAATGGGTCCCCTTCGTCGCTGCTGCGACTGTTCAATTTTAAGTAAACGATTTCGCCGGTGTTTAACATCGTCGTCGTTTGAAACTCATCGAACAAGTACAAATCTTCCGCCTCGTAATATTTCTTCGCCACCTCTGGCGCCGGCAACGATTCTAACAATTCCTTGTTCTCCTCCGTGAACTGCGCGTACGTCGCCACCGCGTGCGTTTCAATCTTCTCGCTAAAATTATACGCGAGCTTGGGCGAGAGCAACCAAACGACGACTAACCCAAAATAGTACACCAGCGCCGCGTGTTGCGCGAGAAAGCGGTCACTCCAACGCCTGTCGCCTCCCAAACTTTCCATGATTAACAAGTGATGGTACTCGTTCCACTCCTCCGCGAAGTGAACTTTCCTCAACTCGCTGCTTCGTCGCCACCACCCTAAGAGTTCGTACAGCGTCAACATGGTCGTGTACGAAAAGTAAGGCATCCTCGCCACCGTCTCTAAAAACCAAAACCTCTGCACCGGTTTATTCTCCGGAAACCACAGGTCTAAAACCTTGCACAAGAGATAATACGGCCCTTCGATAATCCACGGACTTTCCACTTTCGGCAACCGTTTCTCTCGCTCCCAGATTTTCGCGTTCGATAACTTCATGCGCTCTAAATATTCCAAAAGCAATTCGCCTTGTCGCTCGATTTCCTCCTCTAAACTCTGATCCTCGAATTCCTCCCCAAAGTCCGAGGAACTGTCGAACGTTTCCGACATTGAATATTTCGTCACCCCCGTTCGTTCCTTTTCGTCCTTCGCTATCTCCTTCTTGTTCAACACGAACGCCTCTCGAATCAACGCTTTCAACTCCGCCACGAAATGTCTCTCCGCCATCTTAAGCGCGGACGACGGCACGCCAACAATCTGAGGCGAATCCACGTAATCGCCCGCGCGTTTTCGTATCACGGATAAGGTCGTATATGCCGCTGGATTCGTTATTGATGTCGATGTCTTTCTTTTCGCCGTCGGGAAAGGTGGTTGCTCTGCGTTCGCGTCTGCTTTTGATGTTGTTCTCGTTCTTCTCGTTGTTGCCGCTCGAGCGATGCAAAATTTGCGCGAGTGACT
>JACLAB010015333.1_pt1 | contig 32388 bp, 20 predicted proteins | sample 8027921 | NCBI WGS metagenome assembly JACLAB01 (sample SAMN15725117, study PRJNA655200) | protist metagenome | isolation source: fluorescence activated cell sorting (FACS) single amplified genomes of... | place: USA: West Boothbay Harbor, Gulf of Maine | collected 2000-07-19 | reverse complement strand
ACCGACGTGTTTTGTGCCGCAGTCTGCACCCATGTTCGCGCGCGCGCACGAGAGTGGCGACGCGACAGTCGCGACTGGCGATGTGCATCGTGTTCTCACAACCCTAGGCGACTGCGCTGGAGCTAGTGAGCTGCGCGCCATTGCGCGACGGATGTGGGGACGATGGGTCAGCACGGCGTTGAATGCGACGCATGATGCGTCTTCGTCGTTGCGTGCGAATCAAAGGACGATTCGCGCGGTGTGCTCGTCGAATGTGGTGTGTATGACGAAAGATGAGAGTGTGCACGCAACTCCAGTCGACGTGAAAGGCGCGGAGCGTAGAGCGAGAGAACGCGCAGAAATGCTGCGAGATAAACAGACTGCTGCAGCTGTACAGGCGATGATGATATTCGACCGAGAACTCATCAAGGCGAGGCGAGATCGGGCGGCATTTTTACAACGTGAAGCGTTGCAAACGCGACCGGCGGCGCCAGATGGGCTATTGGATGAGCTCGCACGACGGTTACTCGATAGATTATTGGACATTAAACGTGATTTTAAAAGAGTGGTTGTTCTTGGTGGAGCATCTGAGGCTATTACCCGACGATTACTTGCCGAACGAAATGATGTGGAAACGATTGTTGTCGTTGATTTGTCGGCGGATATGTTAAATTTTGTCAAAAGTGTCGTCGGTGAGGCACCCAAGAGACGTGATGGCGCCTCAGTTGAAGTTTTATATGTGCAAGGGGATGAAGAAAACTTGCCTCTCAAAGAAGAATCAGTAGATGCGGTGATTAGTTGCTTAGGATTACACTGGGTGAATGACTTACCAGGAGCAATGTCGCAAGCCGCGCGCGCGCTCGTTCCAGATGGGTTGTTTTTATCATCAATTTTTGGTGGTAATACGTTACAAGAGCTCCGCGTAGCTTGCGCATTAGCAGAAAGTGAACGTGAAGGTGGGATTAGCTCCAGGGTATCACCATTGGCGCACGTCAGAGATGCAGGAAACTTGCTCGGCCGAGCCAACTTGCGCCTTCCGGCGGTTGATGTTGACTCCGTCGTCGTCGGTTACGACTCCCCCATGGAGCTTGTTGAGCATCTGCGTAAGATGGCTGAAACAAATGCTGGTCTTTCGCGTCGTCCGTTTCTCTCTCGTCATACCGCATTAGCTGCAAGTGCGTTATATTCAGACATGTTCCCCGCGTCAGCCGCCCAACCCTCGTCGACGGATGCCAACGCGCACTCGGGCGTCGAAGCGACGTATGAAATCCTTTACATGACTGGTTGGCGTGCGCACGATTCCCAACAAGCTCCAAAATCTCGTGGCAGCGCTACGGTATCGCTCGCAGATTTACAGAAACACTTGGGCGCCGGCGCCGACGCGTCCACCAAAGCATCATAACTTTGCGCGGCTGACGTCTCGCACTCGCTCTGCAAACACGAAACGACGGTGGTGATTCACGCGCGTCATTATCACGCGGTATCATAGTCTAGATTTAGCTGTATATATTCACATCTCATAGTACGTACTGGTAGTCATTCAGCGACAAATGTCACTGTCGCGCCATCCATAAAACAAAATCCGTCATCGCCATCATCCATGCATGGATTCGTGCAAATCTCGAGGCCACGTCGCTCGAGGTGGAACGCGCACCGCGACTTTTAAGCGCCTCAGTTCAACGCGCGCGCGGTGTGACGTCGACTCGAGTGCGCGTAAACGCACGCAAATATATTATTTCAACAAATCTACGCACGACCCAGTGCGTGTGCGCGCAACCGCGTGGTGAACGGCACGGTCGCACGACCATTCAAACAAACCCCAGGCGCCAAGGCACGCGTGAAGAATGGCGCACGTCGACGCGGATGCGATGACGCCGCTGGTGAGCCAAACGTCGGATGACTGGCTGGCGAATTTCTTTGATACGTTTGATACGACGATCACGGGAGACGCGGTGGACTTTGCGCTCGGGGCGTCGGAGACCGCGATCGGAGCGGATTTGGGACTGGAGCTGTGCAGAGAAGCTTCGGAATTCACCGAAGAAGCAGGTGAAAACGGGAAGAGAGGACGGGCTACGGAAGCGACGACGGCGCCGTTGAGCGAGGGGGCGAAGAGAAACAAGTCTAAGCGCGAGAAGCTTCGTCGAGATGCGCTCAACGACAAGTTTATGGAGTTGAGCTCTGTTCTCGAACCAGGATCAGTGCCAAAGACGGACAAGGCGAAGGTTGTAGTGGCGGCCACGGCGTTGATTAAGAAGCTTCGCGACCATCACAATAGATTGACGGAGATGATTGTCAAGATGCAAGCTGAAAAGACGAGACAGCAAGAAATGAATGCGCAACTGGTTCAAGAAAAGACGCAACTGCTGCACGAGAAGCTTCGCATCGAGGCGCAGTTGCAAGCTTACTTGACGACTATGCCCTTCGCTTCGCCTTTGGGTGGTGTTGCGACTGGTACGGCTGGTAAAACTGCAGTCGCCCCCGCTCCTGTATGGGCGTTCCCGACGCCGTTCTTGGAGCAACCGACTAGCGAAGAGGAGGATGTCACGCTCCGAGCGCCCGTTGCGTAAGTTGAATTGATTACTAAAACCATGTAGCTACCTAGTCTAGAGTCTATGATATGATTCATAACAATACAAATACCATGCGTGTAACACTCACACGCACATGTCGACCTCACGTGAGTCCGAGAACATCTCTATAGTTTCGCCCTGGCTTGCAAACTATGAAATCTGCCATGTCGTCGTACTCATCCTGACGACCTCCTTCTTGTGCGATGACTGCATCCAAGTATGGATTTCTTACTCGCTTACGCGGTTTTGAGGATGAATTTTCACGCGATGATGCGTTCGAATTCGGAACACTTCCAGCAACCGCACGCGATCCAGTGACTGTTTGCACGCTTTCACCAAGTCTCCTAAGATTTTCACTGTACTTTGTAATGTCATCCAGTGCAAGCGCGTTGGCTATCGCGACTAGACTACAATCCAGTGGAGAATCATGCGCCAGCGTGAGCTGTAAAGCTCGCAAATTAGTGAAAACCCCAGCACAGACTGTCATAAACTCGCATCTTTGGAGTTCAAGTTTTTGCAACTCGATGAGCGGAAACAACTCTATCATCTTCGCCGTACTGTGGTGCAATCGAGCGCCAGCTAAAACCAAAGCTGCATCTATACGCTGAGCATCGATATTAGCTGCAGTGTTTTGTGCCAAACAAAGCTCTGACGCTGCTTCTATGCTCTGATGCATTGCGCTGTTGACGAGGATAAGAAAATTTGCCACGCCATCGCACACACTTTGCTTTTCGTAGACACCACGCATCAAGATACTACTAATTTTCACCAGAACGGACGTTAAAGAAACAAACGCATCGCGCATGGAATAAAGATCAACACCACTTCCTTGCTTGGTCAATCTCAATACAATGTCATTCACCGCAATCATCAACGTTATCAACTGCTGCGGGAAACTCGGAAGCGTATCAAGAGTGTATCGCATTGCTATTTTAAGCATGCGCGAAGCTGTTTTGAGGCAATCTGGCAAACTTGAGCGTTGTTCGTGAAACTTCAATACAGAGTGCGTGATCTCGCAAATGACTTGCGCCGGTAACTCACGGAACTGGATCACCACATTTTCCAACATCAACACGGCGTTTTCCACGAGCTCATTTTCATCCAGCTCAAACGCTGTCATTGGAAGTAATATATCTAATAGTACAAGGCATTCCGATATGACTGAATCCCAGCTTTCAAGTGGCTCATCTAAAGAGTACGTTTGTTGTACCTGATGATGAAGAGACGAGATGAGGAGCGCAACCATGCTAGAAATTGGTGACTTTGTGCTCGCGCGCCCAGCGTTGATGACACTGCTCCTTTTAAGATGAGGTTTTGCAAATGCAACGACTGACTTCACACCTCTCTCCAATAACTTATCGTTCAATGCATTTGAAATTAAGCTCTGGATCGATTCAAGAGCTGGTGACTTCTCAAGTGAGGCTTTCGTTGATCTACTAATAGCAACCCAACAAACACTTTGCAGTGTTTGCAGAGACATCATCGTGCCTTTCACCGATAGCACGTCAGAGCGCAATTTACCATTATTGAACGCGAACCAGTGCTCATGCAAAGTGTCTAAACATTGACTAGCGCATGAATCCAACAGCAGTGTGCATCGCTCGTCTTCAGAGGAAAAGTGCGTTTTCAAAACTTCACCACAAAGAGTCATGACGTGAAAGCGCTGCTCTAAAGACCACTCGGTATCACCAAACTCGACCGCGAGAACGAGTAAACTTGAACATCCACTGACGGAAAGAACGGAAACACACTCTTGTTTTGGTTGCAACTGCCATAACTTGAGGTGTGTGTCGAGCAAAAGAGTAATAATCCAGCTTTCCCAAGAACAGGAACCTGCTAGTCCCAGTTGTATGTCATCAAGAATGTGTTTGAACTGTTCTGAGTGAGATAAGATCGCATCGAGAACTGTCTCAACCATCAATCGCAGTGGTGCTAGTGGCAGTAGAACTGACGGATAGTTTTCAGCGTCATCTGCAACGCTGTCATTGTCTATCTCAACCTCGAACGCACCGTTTTGTTGCTCCATTGTCTTCTTTAATGTTTCGCGTAACACGCATATCGTCTCCACCGCCTCTCGAATAACACAAGCGTTTGGCGTAGATGCTTGTTCTGTACTAAGCGCGCATATTAAATTGAGAGCGCTCGCCACGGAACAACAGATACTTTCGTCGAGTCCATTCGACCACTGTCCATCTGTGAGAAGACTTCGAATCATATTAAGCGATTCAGTGCTGCGTTCGATCGCTTTACTTTCTGCTTTTTCGAGCACAGACGCATCTATTGACACCCCATCTTGCAGTGATGATGCAACAATTTCAAACACCGTTTGTTGAACTGGCGTGTATTCATCTGCTGATATTAACACTCGGTGCAGCGCCTGCATGCCTTGGCTGACGTTCAATCCACACTTGAGCATTTCCTTAACTAAACCTAAACCCGATACCACGGAGGAAATTTCATCTTTTTCGATTAATTCATTTACCGCATTCATCGTCGCCAGTGGAGCCAATATTCTTAGCACTCGTGACGAGGCAACTTTTCCCATGCTATGTGACAGCTCTGGTACGCGTCTCACGGCGTTTTGAATGTGCTCGCTAATTTTACTTTTCTCTTCCGTTGTGAGCTGTTCGCGCTGCATAATTTGCTCCAGGGCTTCAATAGCATTTGTGCGCGATGGCATTTGCTGCAAGAGACCACCGATGACGCTGGCATAGACTTCTCGTCTAAAACTCGTGATGACTCTTAACAAATTTATTGACGCCACCGTTAACGGGTCCTTGCTCGACACTAGAACACTTACCAAACATCTCACATCCTCGTCTTCGCTCGCATCAATAAAATTTGATATATCTTCTTCCGTAGCTGCATTCGCGACATGAATGACCGCCTGAACGACGCGGCTGGACGTTGACTCGTCTCCCGCGCCGACGATGCTCGTCAAAAGCACCAACGCCGTACATATTGCCCCAGTGCTTGGCTTATTCATGTATGCATCTATCAAGCTCGACGCAAATGTTGCATTTAATCGTCCCGCTCGACGCGTCGCGCGTCCAGCACTCGCACGCGTCTTTGCCGTGGTTTCACTCACCATCTCGAGCACGTCAATCCAAGCGCGCGTTCCGTCGCGCGTCCCCGCGTCGGCGTTCCCATCCTCATCCTCGTCGCTTTCATCATCCGCATCGTCACTCGCCTCTCCTCCTTTGTCTCCTCTGTGTCTGTGTCCTCGTCGTCGTGTCACCATCGCACAACACGTCTGACAAATCAACGCAAACACATCCATGGGCAGCGCTCCGCTCGCGCACCCCGCGCGCACGCCCGCAACCAGGCGTTGTCGCACGAGTTCGTCCACGTCCCGTCCCAATCGCGTGTGTGCGATGACGTCTAACACGCGTGGTAACGCCTCGATCGTCCATTCACCCACGAGCACGTCGTTGGCGCGCGTCATCGCGTCACACAGTTGCGACAATGCGCGATTCCCATCATCGGTGGTGCATCGTCACGGTGGATGACGACGACGCCATTGGTCGAACGACGCCATTGGTCGAACGACGGTTGAGGCGTTGAGGCGTTGGTGTAGTCGCAGGAGGAGCACGCAGGAGGTACGTGCCACGAGCACACGTCATCGACGTCGATGACGACGACGACGCGGTTCACGATGACGACGATGCGAGGCGTGTTGGGTGAGCTCCGCGCGCTCGCGTCACCGGTCGTGTCGTGTGCGTCGTCAACGCATTCAGCGTCGATGGCGCATAGGACGTACGTGACGATGCGTACAATGCCCACAGTTGCGCACCGAGTGACGACGGCGTCGACGATGACGGTGGCGGCGTTGGGGACGCAGAAGACGAGCGCGGTTGGGGCAGTCGCGCGCCGCGCGAGGATGCGTTGGAGCGCTGCGGCGCCTCGAGCGAATATTTGGGAACACATTCAACGCAATGCATCATCGAAACAGGTGAAAAGGATGTACTCTGCGTCGACAGTAGCCGCGGTGGCGCCATCGACGCTTGTGGTTGGCGGTGAGCGAGCCACGCGTCGCGTCGCGTGGTGGCTCGCGGGTGGGTGCGCGTGGGTGTTTAGTATGGTTGTCTTGGGCGGCGCCACGCGCTTGACGAGGAGTGGATTGTCCATGACGGATTGGAAATTTCAATACGAACACCCACCGCTCACCGACGACGATTGGGCGCGAGAATTTGAAAAGTATAAACAAAGTCCAGAGTTTAAAAAGACAAACTTGGGCATGACGGTGGATGAGTACAAGTTCATCTATTGGATGGAATACGGACACCGAATGTGGGGACGCGTCTTGGGGTTGTACTTTGTCGGTCCGTTGGCATATTTTGCGTCTCAGGGATACATCACCTCGGCGTTGGCGAAGCGACTCGGGGTATTTTTCATCTTGGGTGCCACGCAAGGAATGATTGGGTGGTGGATGGTGAAGAGCGGGCTCGAGGAGCAAGAATTTTCATACGACTGCCCACGCGTGAGCCCGTATCGATTAGCCACGCACTTAACTGGGGCTTTTACGATTTACACAGGGATGCTGTGGACGACGTTGAGTGTTATTAGTCCGCTTTCCCCGAGTCAAAGTCCTGGTGCGACGAAGATGTTGATTGACGCGAGCAAGCGCCTGCGAGGCGTCGTGCACCCACTCGCCGGCCTCATCGGCGTCACGGCTATTTCTGGTGCGTACGTCGCGGGTATGGATGCTGGGCGGGCATACAACACATTTCCTTTGATGGGTGGAAAAGTCATTCCGGATGAATATTGGGCACAATGGGAACAAAAAGGTTGGAGAAACTTTTTTGAAAATACCGCAGCCGTGCAGTTCGACCATCGAGTGTTGGCGTTGACGACGTTGACCGCGGTATCTGCCGTGTGGCTCGGTCATCGAGGGTCCAGTGCTTTACATCCACAATCACGCATGCTTTTACATGCACTCCTTGCGACGACTGCTGGACAAGTGACTCTCGGGGTTGCGACTTTACTCTATCACGTCCCTGTTGAACTCGGTTCGGCGCACCAAGCAAATGCCTTGGCGCTCTTCTCCGTCGTCCTCGCGTTGATGCACTCCTTAAGAGGGCCGAAGCGCGCGCCACGAATTTAGCACATTATTACAGCAGCAATTTATTATATTTAGAGAAACAATTTCTAGCTATCATTACCAAGCTCACCCCGAGCGCGACGCCAGGCTATACTTCCAGAGCGCCTCCCTGGAAGCGATTCGCCGACATCCTTGGCGTCGAGACTGAGTTCCTCTTGTTCGCGCGCATCCTCTCGTTCGAGGTGTTGAATCTCGTCAGGCAAGAACCCACGCTTTATTCTAAGTTCATTCGTTAGTGATTTTAACGTCTGCTTCAACCAAACCTCATACACTTCGCCGCGTCTGGGCCTGACGACGTTCATATCTTTGACGTAACGCCGCGTCACATCGACGATACCTTCGACGGAAAATGCGATGACGTACGTCAACTTTTTACCCCATCCTTGTTCATACAACAACGGTTTGTCGCAAACATTTTCACACGAATCGCAATGCAGCCACGCTCGTTGATTTTCACTCCACACCTCCGTCCACACATGATCCGTCCAATCGAGGCACCATCGCGCCCGGTAGCCCATCGCTCGCGCGCACAACGTAAATGCATTCGCCCATTCCCCACATCGTCCACGTCTAGTCTCTAAAAGTTTAACCGGTGAGTTGAACCGTGGAAATTTAGCCAACGCCGAACATGACGCGCACGAATACACTTCAACTCGCCCAGCCTGACCTTCTCGTTCTTCGTCGGTGGTTGCCGAATCCGTGCGCACGTACGCCATATCTACGTCGCACTTTTCACACTTTATAGCATTCACCCACGTGAAGAAATCGTTTTTAAACCACGCTAAAAGCGCTAATAATGTTCCATCTTCAACACTCATCGCCAGCTCTGTCGACGTCGGCTCTGTCGCTTCGGCAACCACCGACGGCACCGCGTCGGTTACCGCGCCGCCGCTCGCCAACGCTCGTCCCTTGGCGCGTAATTCTTCCACTGGCATCACGCTCAACGCACACACCTGACACACGTCGTCTTCATATTTCATCACTGTATCAATTCCACTTCGTAATCGTTGTTCAAATCTCTCGCGTTGGCGACGTAGCTCGGGTTCTAACGACGCAAACGTCCGTCGCGCCACGCGCGCAATCGCCTCCTTGGTCGCATCCGTCGGCGTCGTCGGCGTCGTCGGCGTCGTCGTCATGTGACGGTGATGCAGCGGACACGCGTACTCAACACCGCATGCGATGCGTGCGACACCTGTCGCGACGTGCGTGCGACTGACGTCACGAATGAGTATTGGTTCCCCACGCGATGGGCAGCCGCGTGAGGCGCGAGATCGATGTCGATCGTGTCCGAGCCTCACACGACGACGGACGACGGACGACGATGGCAACAAATGAGGACGATGGTGTGGGTACTGCACCCATACATGCGTTAGATGACGATAAAACCGTCATCATACACGACGTGCACGTGGGTGAGAAGCGACGCACGCGAGAAGGCGTGGATGAGGATGGCAAGGACACCACGAGAGAAGTGCGCGGGAAGATTGACACGACGACGCCGATGACGACGATGACGACGACGACGAGTGCTGAGGCGAAAGATTCCAAAGATCTAGCTCCGAGTACTGGCGACGTTAAAGACGATGAACGAACGACGACAGACAAGGACAAGGACAAGGATGAGGACAAGAACACGAAAGCGGCGCCAGTGTTTGGAGGCGCGGCGTCGACAGGTGGCTTTGGTTCGGCGTTGACAGGCGCGGGTTTCAGTGGGTTTGGAGGATTAAAAGCAGCGAGCACAGGAGGCGGATTTGGTGGATTTGCAGCCGCCGCATCGACGACGACGACGAGTGGATTTGCGAGCGCTCCAAGCGCTCCGGTGTTTGGTGGCGCCAAGGCTCCAGTCGCGCTGTTCGGCGCTGGGAAGAAAGCTGACGGCGATGAAGAGGAGGGTGAAGACGATCCAGAAGCTGAATTGGCGAACGATAACATTAAGCCCGTGGTGGAGTTAGAAGTCGTGGAAACGAAAACTGGTGAAGAGGATGAGACGTGCGCGTTCCGCACCGAAGGAGCGTTGTTTGAGTACGTAGTAGACGCCGAGAAAGGCGCTCAATGGGTTGAACGCGGGCGTGGAGATTTAAGATTGAACGAAGGCGAAAGCGGCTCTCGACTAGTCATGCGCGCGAAAGGTAACTACCGTTTGATGCTCAACGCCGCGCTTTTCAAAGGGCAGAAGTTCAAGTTGATGGAAGGCGGAAAGGGAGTGTCTTTTACATGTAAAAACGCCGTCAACGGCGCGGATGCAAAGATGACTACTTTCGCTTTGAAAATGCGTGCAGCGGCATCAAACGCGCAGTCCCAAGCAGATGGCTTTCAAGCAGCGGCGACGAAAGCAATAGCAAAGCTGGAAGACAAGTGAATTCAACTAGCATACATCTAATTTACAAGAAAGCTCTAGCACACTATTTCTATTGATTTTCAAATCCCATCGAGCGCCGTCAACAACGATTTTATTTTGACTTTTGGTGCCTGTTCCAAACCTTTTCTGTATCGCCAAATTAGTTTAAGCGCATCGTTATCCGTGTAATTGATCACGATGGGCAGTTTCAAGTTCCTGTTACCTCCTTTGAGGGAAACAACAAGCGAACCAGGTGCGAGTGAGCGAATTGCGGCTCGCGTAGCTGGAGCGAAAGTTTCTAGTGGCACTTCGCGTCCAAGAGTATTCAGTACACTTTTCAGTTCCGATCGCGATAGTTCAACACGGCGCTTTGTAATGAATGGCTCGATGATCTGCATACCATCTTGGGTCAACATGTAAAAGTTATCGCGCTCTGATTTCTCCCAAATTTTTACCCCCGACCATACGCACTTCATTCGCTCAGCGCCGATTGAATCAATACAGTGATCTTTCACGCCGTCCGCGATGTAAACTACAGATTTATCTTGTTCGGAGCGGGAAAAGAGATTTTTTGCAATACTTTTCGAGAAATCTTCTCCCAATCCGAAATCTTTTGCGAGAGATTTAACCAACTTTATTGAAACTTTTGAATACGAATGTTTCGGCGCAGTGCGCGAATATCCCGAGTGCGCATCTGCTTTGTCATTCTTTGTCGCCGTTTTAGGCCCAGGAATTGGCGCAACTTTCTTCAACAAGACTGCAAAAAATCCACCCATATCCTGTAAATGGGGTACGAGCCGCATGCAGTGTTCCAAACCCGTACTTTTGCTCGCGGCGCTCGGACCTCGCATGATGCGCTTGCCTAGCACGCCAACTCTGCTCTGAGGAGGAGGCGCATCTTTTGGTGCTTCTTGCTCTTGCGGCCACATTGATTTTGCAAATTTTCGCTTTAATCCGATTGGTACTGATGGTTTTTGGCTATCTTCATATTTGGGATATTCGACCACGTCGCCTTCGACCATGGTTACCACTCGCCATGTTGATAATCCGGGTCGTCGGAGCAATTCAGGAACTCTATCTGACGCGTCCACGATTTCAAGTGCGCCACCACAACGCTTAATGAGCTCTGCTACGACGGCTTCGTTTTCTACGGGATTGAATGAACACGTACTGTACACCATGTACCCGCCAACTTTGAGTAAAGCGGCTCCGCGTTGAGCAATATGCAGTTGGAGCTTGTGCAATGTCATCGCAAATTCGGGCTTCCACTCGGACCATATTTGTGGATTTTTACGCAAAGTGCCATCACCAGAGCAAGGTACGTCGCATATAATTCTATCATACGATCCTTCTGGATACCGTCCGCCACTCTCAGCGTTCACTTCGTCACTCACTGGAACATTCACATTTGGATACCATTGCGCCTGATGCGTCGTCACCATCAAGTTTGCTGTCGCGTTTCCAAGTGCCGAGCATCTACGAACGAGAAAGTAACATCGCATGGGATTAATGTCATTTGCGATGACACAACCAGATGCCGATCCCTCAGCTCCATTCGCATTCAACGCTTCTAAAGCCTGCGTAGTTTTCGAACCCGGTGACGCGCACAAATCCAATACGCGGTGGTGCGGCTCAATTTGTAAAATTGCAGCTGGCACCATAGAATCCACGGCTTGGCGCGTCAACACACCCGTGTTGTTTGTCTTCACAAGCCATCTTTGCAAGTCTCTCAGCATTGGATTGCGACTAAATTTCAGGCTCATTTTATCCATCCCGAGTTGCCAGCCGTCGCACCACGCGAGACGCGTCGGTGCAGGAATGACCCGTCCTCTATCATCTCTTGTCTCTCGAGCATTTTGCAGAAACGTTCGCGAGGCATCTAGAGCTTGCTTGACTTCTTCTCGTCTACTCGCCATTCTATTCATCCTAAACGTCACCGGTAAGGGCGTGCGTAAATATCTTAGAAACTCTGCCCACTCCTCCTCGCGTACAATGTGCTGACGCTTGTAGTACACCTCAAACGGGGTTTCTTCATCCACTCGAAGCGTGCGCGAGAACCACGGCGCGGATGTGCGAGGTAATACGATTGCATTCTTCTCATTCGTCGTCGTCGCCGTCGTCGTCGTCGTCGCCGTCGTCGCGTGTTCACCATCGCGTACTCGAGCATCGGCGTCTTGGTGCGCACACGCCGCCGCCCGTCGTCGTTTCGCCGCGCGCACTAACGTTTTCGACCGCGACCGGGACGACCGCGACGACCGCGACGGCGCGTGGTGGCTCCCGGCGGCTCGGTCGTCGTACCCGTCGTCGTACCCGTACCCATCGTCGGTGCCGTCGTCGTGCGATGTCCCCATGTCACACCACCCTCCGTCGCGTCGCACTGTCGTCGCCGTGACCGTGCACAGCGCTCGCACTGCTCAGTGCACATCGGTCATCGGTCTGGTCAGTCTCGCCGGCGAGCCACAACGGTCTTTGCGCGGGCGAGCGACGAGACACGGTGACGTGGGAGTGACGCGAACGTGGAGTGACGATCGACGATCGACGACGAGGACGAAGGGTTTACGTGAATCCACGTCGTCGTCGTCGTCGTCGTCGTCGTCGTCGTCGTCGTCGTCGTCGTCGTATCGCCGCCAATCGCGATGGTGACCATGGTTGCGAGCAGTGGCGTCGTCGATGGGCGCGCGCACGATGATGTGGCGAGTGTGGACGAACAACCGACGACGAGCGATGCAATCCCAGAAGAATACTTGGAAAATGTCGCGAGTGTGATGCGGCAGACACTGGGCGAACTTGATGATTTCATCGCGGCGTGGAAAGACAAGACGCGCGAGACGAGCGACAACGTCGGCGAGGATGGTGTTTCAAACCATACGGCTGGGACGCGGCGTGACGAAGACGACGACCCGATTGTGTTGTGCGCGGATCCTAGGGAAACAATACGATTGGAAGATTTATGCGCGAGCGAGAATGCGTTATTGAGCAAGACGACGATGATAGTCGCGCACTTGGGTGAAGAAGTTCAACGATTGGCGCGCATAGCTGAAGAAATAATCTATCCGCTGCTCAACACCTTTGGCGAACGTGCAGAGGTAAGCGAGGAGGAGATGACGGATGAGTACTTGAGAAACGTTTTTGTGGACAAGTTGCAACCCTTGCAAGACTCGCTGCTATTCATGGATCAGCTCAGAGCTGTGATTTGCAACTTGTTTACGCAACTTTCAGTGGTCTACTCAACTTTTGCGGCGTATACGCCTTATCAATCTGTACGACTTTCGTGGGCGTTCGACATGCTCGGCTATGCCTTGGCCATTGCTGTGGGTATTGATGAGGCGGTGAGGAGTAACAAAATTCTTGGGTCAGCGCTCATGAATTTCAAACGCGCCGTCTTGGTCCTTCGCGCGGACCCGCCGCAGTTTGGTATGAATGAGGTTGATGTGTCGAGTCTAGACTCAGCGCTCTCCATCATCGACAAGCAACTTTTTGCTGCCTCGTTTTTCAACGATGTACTAAGTGAACTAGAACAAGCTGAGCAGCCTGATCGATTTATCAAGGAACTCGCCGGGGCGACGTTGGAATGCATCGAAAGCACCTGCGCACGAGTGCATTCCAAGGCTGAGCGACTTGGTGACAAACGCACGTTGCTTTCAGCCATCTGTTTGACTGTTCTCCATTCAAGATTAGTGCCCGATATACCAGATCGAAAGCTCTGTTTGCGAGCATGGGAAGTTCATAAGTTGTTCACGCTCTTGCCAGTGGCGACATCTGTCTCGGTGTGTCCAGGTGCAATTTTGGACGCGCATCTCTCTCCAGCTTCGCGAGAATTTGGGTTACCGAACGGAATGGACGCCATAGTTGCATTGCATCGAGAAACGCTCAATAACCTCGATCAAACGTTCCCAGCGAAACTCGGTGGTATGATTTTAGAGACGGTGAGCTGGCTGGCAAAGTTTACCGCGGCTCCAAACATAACACCCAGCCTAGCGAGCACGATGAGCGCTCGCGTGGCGTTATTCAAACAAGGAATCGTGTTGGCAAATCGCATGCGGCATTATATTCAAGAAATTATCCATTTACATGTCTCTTTGGATGCACCTGTCACAAAGCGCCGAATCCGGCTCATAGCTCAAGGCGTGGAAATGTTACAAGCGGTGCACGACGCACTCACAGGAAACGTGAATCTGAGTCTAGAGATGCACCACTTGCTCAAATTTATGCTCGATCGCATTTTACGCGCCATGGTACGTTCATACGCGCGGCTTTTTCGCATTTGAAACACAACACTGACCACCCACACCGCACAGGTTCCCGCGCGCGAATTAATGGAAAATACAATTGCTTCGGCCTCGACATCGAGTGGCTGGGGGCGCTTGCAAGCGCATATTTCAGCGGGAAAAGGGGAAACTAATAAACAAGACGCGTTGACAAACATAAACATTGCAGGTAATTATTTAAATCATCAAAACAAACGGTCGTTGAATTAATTGTTTATTTAATTATTTAGTGCACGTGCTATCTGGACCAGCGACTCAAAAGAGGATGAATGTTTTCCGTATATGTCTCGACTCGATCCAAGGAGTAGGCGTACTAGGAGAGCAAGATGTTGTCGACATCGCAGAGCATGTCGAACTTATCGAGATGCTGTCAAACTACCGAAAGACGGTCCAAAATCAGTGTGACACGTCCTTCCTGTTTTTTGTCCGAGAATTATTTCCAGCAATGTTATCGGGGATTTATGGCAACGCACACGAAGCAGGACGTCTACCGTTGTTAATTACTTCGTTTCGATGTTGCGAGACATTATTAATGCGCGGAGGTACAAACGTCGCTGGAATGACTGCTTTACAGAATTATATCGAAAGTTCTCTCGAACGAGAAATAATTCAACCACTTTGTCGAGATATTGAGACGGATCTTCGACTTCACTTGCACTCGGCTCGGATTGTTGGCATCGCAGAGGTTAATCCATTCAAAAATGGTGTGCGGGACTTGTCATTCTTCACAAATCTGCCCGCCATGCGCATGTTGAACTATCGGGTAAGTTAATTAATTAATTAATTCTGATGCGAAAATTAGAAACTGACCGTGATTTGATTTTTTATCGACAGATTGACATTAAAAGTCGGGTTGAAGATTATTTAAATCAGACTTTTCATAATCATACCGCAATTGCGCTACATAACTGGAAGGTGAGTGGGAAATTAATTAATTACAATAGATCCGGTCGCGTCGAGATTGCCTTCGTAAAACTATCAAAACACAGTCACTGACGTCGTTCGTCACGCAGTCTTACACCGAAATGAGGAATTTAGCAATTGAGAAGTACGGGTTGCACCTTTCAGAGATTGAATTACCAAGCCAGACGCTTGAGCAAGGCTTGGATGTCCTGGAGCTGATGCGGAACATCCACGTCTTCGTATCAAGGTACACGTACAACTTGAACACTCAATGTTTCGTGGAAAAGCTTAGCGCAGCGTCAGATCGCAAGCACTTGAACACAATTAGTATTAGACACGTCGCGAACTCGATCAGAACTCATGGAACGGGGATCACGCACACTACCATCAACTTTGCGTATCAATACTTGGCACAAAGGTTTCAGATTTTTAACCAATTCTTGTTTGACGACCACATCAGGAGTCAACTCATGAAAGAAGCTCGAATGGTGCAAGCCGAGATGAAAGCAAAAAGCGATGCAATCAAACTTAGTTCGAAGCAAGGTGGATATCTCACGTCGATGGTTGATGACAAGTTTGAGTACCCGGTCGAGCGTGCTTTGCGCCTCATGCGTGACATCCGCAAGCTCGGTTTGACTGAGGATGGGTCATCATTCATTGATCAATTTCGAGTGTTAGTGACGGAAATTGGCAACGCGCTAGGATTTGTGCGCATGGTGCGTCTCGGAGCGATGCATTACAGTACAAATGCTTCGAAATTTGTGCCAAGCGCCTACGCTAAGACGTCGAAGCAAAGCCCAATTTTCGAGGCGGAGGGCATATCAGACGTCACGAAACGGGCGTTCAAGAATCTGGAAAATGAATTCGAGGCGTTAAGCACGAACGGTACGGAAGGTGCAGACTATTTTCAAGTCCTAGTGTCCGTATTCTCCGCCGAACTGAGAGGTGAAGGCAACGCTCACCTGAACGATTTCTACTTGATACTTCCTGCGCTTACCATGAGTGCGGCGGAAAACATGCTTGCCGCTAAGGAGAAACTCAATCGACGAGGTAAAGAGTCGCAGACTGCCACGTTTACTGATGACGGCTTCGCACTCGGCATCGCGTACTTACTCAGCGTGCTCGACCAACACGAAGCGTTTGACGCGCTCCAGTGGTTTGCCTCGACGTCGCAATACTTTAATGACGAAGAGAAACGCGCTGAACAAGATGCAAACGCGGGTAGCTATGGTATTTTAGGTCGCTCGTCGGAAGAAACTCAAAAGCTCAAAGTCAAGCTCGCCAGAATTGCAGCTTTACGTGAAGAATTTGTGCACTTGAAACACTCCATGATAGGCGCGAAGACTTTCGTGCACTTTTAGGACTCGCTGACTCGTCAATTGACGAGTTAAAATAGTAGGGTGTAATCACATGCACGGATAGCCAAGACCCTGGACCTCGCGCCACGCGCACGTCATTGTCGACCTCGCGCGCCCTTGTGAGTGGTCTAAAGTATCAACGAGTCTTTTGCTAACTCATTTATCGATCGACATGTCACTCGCGTCTGCGCACACGAACGTTTTGGCGCCGACCCGATCGGGTGCCGGCCGCCGCCCTAGCCGCAACACTCGCACGATGACGCGTGTGAGCGCCAATGCGGGGGCTATGGAACAGCTCACGCTGAAGCCGATGAAAAAGATCGAAGGTACTGTTCGCTTACCAGGGTCGAAGTCGCTGTCGAATAGAATTTTGCTCCTCGCCGCGTTGGCTGAGGGAACCACGAAGGTGGAAAACTTATTGGATAGCGATGACATTCGGTACATGGTTGACGCCCTCAAGGTTTTGGGGCTGACGTTTACTGAAGATCGTGAAAACAATATCTTGGAAATCACTGGGTGCGGCGGTAAGTTCCCAGTCGAGGGTGCGGAGTTGTTCCTTGGTAACGCTGGTACGGCGATGCGACCGCTCACAGCCGCTGTTGCGGCGGCTGGTAAGGGCACCTTCGTCCTTGACGGTGTGGAACGCATGAGAGAACGACCGATCCAAGATCTTGTTGATGGCTTGGTTCAGCTTGGCGTTGATGCTGAGTGCACGATGGGTACCGGCTGCCCGCCAGTGACTGTGAAGGCGAATGGCTTACCCGGCGGCCGCGTTGAGCTCAGCGGCTCTGTCAGCTCGCAGTATCTCACGGCACTCCTCATGTCCGCGCCTCTCTCCACTGGTACGATTGAAATTGTTATTGTCGATCAACTCGTCTCCAAGCCTTACATTGAGATGACTATTACGCTCATGGAACGATTTGGCGTGAAGGTGGAGCGCTCTGCTGACCTCCAAAACTTCAAGATTCAAGGTGGCCAAAAGTACATTTCTCCGGGCAGCGCGTTCGTTGAAGGCGATGCGTCTTCGGCTTCTTATTTCCTTGCGGGCGCGACCATCACTGGTGGCACCGTCACGGTCATTGGCTGCGGTTCTGAAAGCATCCAAGGTGATACTAAATTTGCGTACACCATGGAACAAATGGGCGCCACGTTGGAATGGGGTCCAAACTCCGTCACCTGCACCGGTCCTAAGGGTCCGCTCAAGGCGATTGATGTTAACATGAATGCCATGCCTGATGCAGCGATGACTCTTGCCGTTGCTGCTCTCTTTGCTGATGGTGTGACTACTATTCGCGACGTTGCGAGCTGGCGCGTTAAGGAGACGGAGCGCATGATTGCTATTTGCACCGAACTTCGCAAGTTGGGTTGCGATGTGTTCGAAGGCGCGGACTATTGCGTCATCACTCCTCCCCAGAAGTTGAACCCGCCAGCGAAGATGAAGGCGAATGTGGATATTGACACGTACGATGACCACCGTATGGCGATGGCTTTCGCTTTGGCGGCGTGCGGCGACGTCGATGTCATCATCAACGACCCGAAGTGCACTCGCAAGACTTTCCCGACATATTTCGACGTTCTCTCCAGCGTCGTCACAGCGTAAAGCAAAGCACACAAAGACACATACAGACACACACACAAACGTGAGAAGCGAGCAAGCATAGACAGACACACGTATTTATAGCGCACTTAGATGGTTGAGCAATGAAACGAAAAGCGACGACTGAAACTAACAACCAAACGTAAATTATTGAATAATCCTATCGCTCCCCGAAACTATCACTGCGGCGGTGCACCGCCCATCCCTTGCATCGACTGTTGGTTCAATTCCGCGAACCGAAGCGACGTGCGCGCGGAATGCTTTAAAAACTTTTCGCAGCACTTGGACACGCAGCGCTCTTCATCCTTTTCCAAACTCTTGCGTCTGAACGACTGCACGCACGTGTTAAAGCACTTCTCGACTAAGTTGTTGTACATTTTCAAGCTGTAAACACACATTCGAACGCACGTCGCTCGTGGTTAGTCTTCACATGCATCGTCACGCGTCACCCAACGCCCGTCCCAACGCCCGTCATCGCACGCACCTATCTCTGGTCTGCATGGCTTCAATCATCCCTAACATCTTCGCCTTGTCCTCTTCGGCGAAGCCGTTTAACATTTCTGGATCCATGATGACGTACACACGCGTGTGTTGCACGAATAGCGCGCGCTACGGGTCGTCGTCGTCGACGTGTGTCGTCGTCGTCGACGCGAGTGCACGTCAAGTACAACCCTAAAGCTCAACTTTTGCCCATTTTTGTCCAGTCATTTTCGTGCCAGCACGAGCACCAGCAGTCACATGGCGGGCGTGACATTGGCCGAGAGTTGTGTGACTGTGTGAAGGATGACGCACAGTGCGACGCATCGTTTTACGACGACGACGACGCGGGTGCAACGAACGAGAAGAGAACGACGTGTTGCCGAGCGTGTGAGCGCACGCGACTAGTGTACGACGCGCGACGCGGACGGATTTGGAAGGACACAACACCACATTTGTGCACCACGCGGGCGGCGCGCGCGTATTGGATTTCAAGACGACGACGTTGAAGATGCAAACACGCACGAGAGCGAGGACTGAGACTGAAGATGCGGTCACGACAGATGCTGCTGTACCGTCTGATGCTGATTTGATGGTTTTGTTTGACAAAGTACCGGAATTAAACCATTCTGTGTGGGACGACGTATTTGCGCAACACAACATCGCCGGCGCTTCGCGCGACGCTCAAGTACATTTTCCGGGACACCAACGAAGTCAAAACGCTGGCGAACACGTTGGTGAGCATTTTCCAGGGCATGTACCTGCGCGAGTGTACGAGGAGAAGTACATACCCCCCGTGAATGCGCGTGGTGTTGCCGCCCGATTGGGCGCCGCGACAAAGCCGCGTACGCCGCGCGCGACAAAGCCGCGCGTAAAGATTGAAGCCCTGCCCTTTCAACCAGTGCCAAAAGCACGCTCTTCTCAATACAATGGTGTGTGTCGACACGCAAAATCTGGCCGCTACGAAGCGCATGTTTGGTTGCGCGAATCGAGACGTCAAGTTTACTTGGGTGGACATCAAGACGAGTCCTCTGCAGCTGAGGCATTTGACATCATTGTACTCAAGCTCGCTCGCATGGGATCGCGCTCGAATTCAGGCGTTCGACCTCTGAAAATGAATTTCCCGGAGTCGCGCTACGCCAGTCTCATCGGTTTCATCGATTCTGTATCCTTGGAGGAACTCATCATGGAAGTTCGTCGCCACTCTGAAGGATTTGCGCGTTCGTCCAGTGGCTACAGAGGCGTGACGCGTCACGCGAATCACAAATTTGAAGCTCGCCTAGGGGTTCCACGAAGCCACCACATGTACTTGGGACTCTTTGACACTGCAGAAAAAGCTGCAGTGGCGTACGATACTGCACTTGTTCGCGTACGTGGGCGCAAGGCATCAACAAATTTTCCACTTTACAACTACGCCGACGCCATCGCGTATTACGAGCGCACGCAACGCAACGCAAAGTACTGATTTGATTTTGTGTTTTACGATTTTGATACGAATATAATGGACATAAATGTACAACAAACAACAAGAACTACTTTTTTGCAATAAATTCGTCGCCTTCGCCGAGCGCTTGCCAAAGATCGAGAGCGCCTGCATCGAATGCTTTACCTTCATCGTCGCCCTCGCCCCATCGGATCGCGTGGCATAACACGCGCACTCCAGCTCGTTGAGCCTCCTCTAAATAACGAGCAAACGAAGGACACGCCGCACCATTAGCACGAAACCCTTTAACGTCACCTCGTCCACACATCAATAAAATAGCAGGACGTGTCTCCGAATTCTTTGCCATCGACGTCAGTTCTCTGATGTGCTCGATTGCGCGGGCGCTGACAACCTTCTCATTATCGGGGCCCTTTTGCCCGCGTTTGCCCCAAGGAAAAATCCCAGCTCGAACATACGAGCTTGGTGGACAATTTGGCGAATACGCCGGGTGCGGTGCTTGAGTCTCAGCTCTAGCGTGAACGAATGCACGCGAATAATCGCTATCGACGACTTGCTTTACTTCCAAAATGGTCACAGAGCCGTCTTCGTGAGTCACAGAAAAGTCTGGTCGATATGCATTCGACACGCTCTCTGTCACCTGTCGTTTCAGCATTTTCTGAGTCTGAATGCTGTCTTTCACTACCGCACTCGGACCCAATCTATCGTCCAACGCGCCTTTTTCAAGTAATTTTCTTGCGAGTTGCTCGCCCAACGCCGGGTGTGCCGATATCCATACTCCTCCACCATCGTGTTCGTCTTCTTCGCACCGCAGCAACCGACAGACGTACTCACACTTGGGCGTACCAAATTTTCCTAGCGTATTTTCATCAACGTTGGGCACTTTCGATGCCAAAATGGCTGCGCCTTTACGTAACTTTCCTCCAGAATCAATGTTTGGCACGTGCGTGACGGCCACTTTATTCGTCGTGCTCACTACGACATCCGCAACGTATGGAGACTTGTTTCGCACCGATGGACGCTGCAAGACAGTACAGCGCACCAGCGGGCCCAAATCAATCAACGGCTCGCCAGATGCCTGTGCTGGCTCGGCTTCTTGCTTTGTTGTCTTCGCGCGCGCTCCGCCGGCGCGTTTTCTCTTTACCGGCATGGCGCGCCGAGCGAGTGCGACTAGTGAAGCGCGAGCGACAAGGATGCTTGCGTTGACTAATATGTTTCACACACGTCTATTCGAAGCGACTCTGCGCTACTATTAGCGTCAGACTCTGAAGCTCGCGCGCGTTCGCCGACGAGCTCTGTTACAGATGTTTCTTCTCTACTTTACAAACAAAGGTACTAACGCTGAAAGCTCGCGCGAAAACGCGTGCATGGGAAACCCCATGACGTTGTAGTAATCACCTACTATACCTTTAATAAACGCAGCGGCTTGGCCCTGAATGCCGTACCCCCCAGCCTTGTCGAAGGGCTCTCCCGTGGCGACGTACGCGTCGATTTCTTCCTCTGTCAGCTCCGCGAACTCAACCGTCGTCGTCTCACTAAATCCCCGCTCAAACACCCCTGTGACCGCGCTAACTTTCGGTAATAGTATCGCCACCCCAGTATGCACCTTAGAACTCCCATTCGACAGCGCTCGAAGCATATCCTTTGCCTCGCGTTCGTCGCTCGGCTTTTCCATCACCGCCCCGTCTCGGGACTCCACCACCGTGTCCGCGCCTATGATGACATCCGGCACCCCATCGCCAACGTCACCACCACCATCTCGCACAAACATCTCATACACATCTCTCGCTTTCGCCATCGCCGTCGCTTGTGCGTACGCGTGTGCGCCTTCGTACGCATTCTTGTCTAAATCTTCAGCAAACGACGACGCGCGCACGACCACGTCGGTGAGCCCGAGCGCGCGCAAGATGTCTCGACGACGCGGACTACCGCTGGCGAGCACGATGTGCGATGCGTTGAGCGCGGTGACGTGCGTGAGAATCATCCCCCAAGCGATTCCACCGATCGTTCGACGACGACGACGGCGGCGCCCTGTGACGGCTGCGCGGTGCACTGGTTGTGCGTGATGATCTCTCGCTCTCGGGCGTCATCGGCAGAGCACGACGCGCGCGAGTGAGATTGAGACGACACACGAAACGACACAAAAGTGGTGAGGTGAAACGTAGAACGCGAGTGTGGGTGGGATGAGCGCGCGCGAGGAGCAAGCGCTGCATAAACGCCTCGTGGATGCGCTGAAACGTCCCGAGAATGTGACGTGTGCCGAGTGCGATGCGAGGCTTCCGCGATGGGCGTCGACGTCGTTGGGGGTATTTTTCTGTACCAATTGCTCGGGGGCACATCGAGGGTTAGGGGTACATATTTCCAAGGTGAAATCGACGACGTTGGATAAGTGGACCGAGGAACAGGTGGAGTTTATGGAACGCATGGGGAACGCGAGAGCGAACGCGTTTTGGCAAGCGCGAATGCCGGCTGGGGATAAGCCGACGCCGAACGCGTCGAGAGACGAGTGTGAGAGGTTTATTAGAAAGAAGTATGAACGACGGGCGTATGTGGACGCGTCTTTAGGAGATAGACCAGTGCCGAGTGATGGAGTGGGCCAAGGCGGCGCGGTAGCGGCGGCGGTTTCCTCGCCCGCGGTGGCGCCCGCGACGGCGGCTGCTCCATCTCAAAATAGCGGTATGTTTGATTTGCTGTCTATGAATGAACCTTCGAGTGCGCCAGTGGCACCACCGAGTGCAGACGCTTGGACGGATTTCTCTTCAGCGCCGGTACAAGCGGCTCCAGCGCAAGCGGGACTGGAGCAGTGGAGCGACTTTAGCGCGCCGCCAGCGGTGGCGCAAGCGTCGCCAGCAGTGCCGGAAGTCAGCGCGGCGGTACCAAATGACGATGCATGGGGTGCATTTGCCCAAGCTCCGCCAGTAGATCTAACCCCACCGCCGGTTGAACCGAAGAAAAAGCCAGACTTTTCGAAGAATGACATCATGAACTTGTTCGACGTGCCATCGCCGACGATTCAAAGTGCCCCGGGCGTGGTGCCGATGGGAGGTGCACAAGCTCACATGGGAATGATGGGCATAATGAATCAGCAGCCACCCCAGATGCAGGCGTATCAACAACAGCAGATGCCGATGCAAATGCCGATGCATGGTGGCATGGGTATGGGCGGATTTGCGCAACAAATGCCGCAAATGCCGCCGCAGCAGATGGGCGCACAAATGGGCGCACAAATGGGAATGCCACAGCAAATGTATGCACCGCAACATCCTGGAATGATGCCACAGCAAGGTGTTGGACAACAGCAATTTACAGGCGTCGCGTCGCATATGGGTCACATGTCAGCGCCGCACATGATGATGGGCGAACAGTTCCAGTTTAGTCAACCGCAGCACGCGCAGCAGGCGTACGGAATGGGGAACCCATACATGCAAATGATGGGTCAAATGCAACAACCTCAGGCACCGCCTAGCCCGCCGAAGCCTGATACACAGAACATTCCAGAGTTTAAATGGTGAGCGACGCGTTTTCATAGGGATTCTAGCTACGCACTTTATAGCAGCTTAGCGCATGTTTTCATATTCAAATAATGTGTCACATCTATCAACAAAAACCTATTCATCTTCGTCATCGTCATAGTACTCGTACTCTTCGTCGTCATCCTCTTCTTCGAACTGTCCGTCGTCGTCTTCTTCCTCTTGTTGCGGGACGGAGACCCCTCGAGAACGAGCGCGCTGTTGACGAAGAGCGTCGCGCTCACGTCTCGCACGCTCCTCTGCCGCGCGCTTTTCAAGCTCCTTACGTTCCTCTGCCGCCTTTTCAGCCGCCTCGACACCAGCTTTAAGTTTGATCAAACCAAACACGCCAAATGTGATACCCAACACGACGCCGACAATCTTCTTCAAGCCGCCCTGTTTCGGCTTGAAGTTGTGCTCCTTCATCATCGCTACCAATTTCGATGGCAACGCCCCACTCATTTCTTCCAATTTCTCTCCATTCTTGTAAATCTGATACGTCGGAAGCGCCTTCACGTTACACTTTTCCGCCACAGCAGGCACAGCCTCGATGTCCACCCGCAAAAAGCGAATGCGCTTAAACTCCCCCGTGCGCGACAGCGTTTGCATGTACGGCGCCATGGATTTACTCGAAGGGCTGTAATTCTGTGAAACGCACAACACAAAGCACGCACACACACGCACGCGCGTGTATACATGATATACATCGTCAGTCATCGACCTCTACGCCCGCACATATCCCCTCCCTGCCCTCCGCGCCTCCTCGGACGACGCGCGCGACCAATCCCTCGGTCGCCGCCTCGTCCTCGAACGCGCGGGCACTCGACCACCGCCTTTGCCCTGCACCACCGAAACGAGGCTCGCACACGAGACGAACACCCACGCATCATTTCACGCACCGATACGAATTCCACTAAAATCAACTGATCTTTCCTCTTCAACGCGCGGTCGAATTGCCCTTCATTCGTCATGGTTTCTATCCGGCTAAACGCCTTCATCTTTCTCGCTCCCCCTGGACGTCGTCGCGCGCTCATCTCGTCCTCGTCCTCGTCGTCGTCGTGTGTGTGCGAGTTTAAAAATCAATACACTCGTGCGTGTGCGTGGTGGTGTCGTCACCGTTTGTGTCGACGCCCCCACCGTCGTCGCGCGCTGCCGCCACGCGCGTCCGCCACCCGCGTCCTCGGGGATTCGGCGCGATGGTGCGATCGATCGATCGATCGACATCTCGACATCTCGACATCGACATCGATGTCGATCAATCGCACGACTCGAACCCGCGAACGTCGCGAACGTCGTTTTTTTTCGGTGAGAGTGAGGTTTGCCATGGACCCATCGACCAATCGTGAACGGACAACCCACACCCCCCCAATCCCCAGCGCGTCTGACCTCGCCGCCACGACGGATGAAGACGAACGACGACGACGACGACGACAGACGACGACGCGCGTGAGTCTACACGACGATCGGGGGAGGTGTATTGATCACGTACACGCACCACAACTCACAGAACACACACGCAACACACGCGCAACACACACACCATGGCGGACGACGAGGCGCCGTACGCATCCGACAGCGGGAGCGATTACTCGGATGACGACGCGCACATTGGCGGCGACGAAGAGGTGGTGATGGGGGATATGAACGGCGAGGCATCGTTGAATGTTGACGTTGGATCGTCGCTCACGTCTGCGGATTGGGCGGATATCGATAACAGCGACTTGGTGGCGAAAGTGCGCGGCAGCGCGGGGTTTCGAATCATGCGAGAGATTCAACCTTGGGATGGGGCGTTGGCGTCGCCGCCGGATTTATTGAAGAAGCACGTGTTTGAATACTTTTATTGCCAGAGGAAGGATAGTGATTTTTATAAAGCACTGGCAAAGGAGTGTTTTCCGAGCGAATACGAACACGCTGGGGTGGATAAAGACACGAAGAAGAGGTTGTCAAACTTGTGGGCTGGGGCGGTGATTGACGAGTTGAAGGCGAGAAGAGACGACGCCAAGCACACGTTGAGATGGTTGAATGCGATTAAAGAAGCGCAAGCGGCAGATTTATTGTTTTTGAAGCGTGAAGCCTTGGCACACGGTGAAGGGAGCGTACAAGCGATCGCAGGGAAGCTGGTGTGGGACAATGTCAGTCTTCGTATTAAAGATCAAACCTTTGCGGCGATGCACTTGTGTACAAACAAGTCTGGGGCACAATCAGGTGGCGTTGCTCGCATGTACAAGCACCAGCATGAATTGATTGAGCAACTTGATAAGCATTACGGTGCGATCGCGCGCGCCAAGGAGGCGAGCAAGCCTCTCCCCAAGCCCTTGCACGTCATCTTGTCGACGCCGACGGGTTCTGGTAAGACGTTTACGGCAATCCTCGTGCACCTGCGTTTACTGAAAGTGAAATACCCCGATGCTATTCTTCTTTATTCGGTGCCAACAAAGCAAGTTTTAAAGCGTGTTGGGCAAGAATGTGAGGCGCACGCCGTGCCTTATTGGACGGCGGCGCGCGATCACTCGGGCGACGGTTCACTTCACCAAGTGCGTCGTCCTTATTCCATTCGTGATAAGGCTCGTAACAAGAAGGCTCTTCGCGCAGCACGTGCAATTGGTGAAAAGGTCACTGCTGGTTCTGGTACGATTCAACAGCAGCTCGAGTACGCAGCGGATGTTGGTCACAAGCTCAAGGATCACGGTGCGGGAAAACCCGACATCATCATCGCGGATCTTCACACCACTGCCTCCATGCTCAAGGCGGCTGCGCTTGAAAACGAGAGCTCGTTCTTCCACGCGTCTAAAATTTTACTCTACTTTGATGAGCCGAACATGGGTATCCACCTCGATCCCAATGTGTTGGGCGTTGTGTCAAGCATTCAGGCCAATATGCCAGCCACCGCCGTTCTTGCCTCAGCCACTCTTGGTGCTTGGGAAGGTCTCGAGCCTTGGTGGCGAGGTCCTTCTGACGCAAATCAAATTACAATTAGTATGGAACCGTATGAATTGCCGATGGCAAAGCTCGCAGTGTTCAACGAAGGGACTAGTGAGTTTACGCCGCTCAGCCCGCTCAACTTGTTTGAAAACTACGCCGAGTACCAACGCGTCATGGAGGATTACCGTTTGCCGACTCTTTTGTTGCGTCACTTGACTGGTCGTCAAGGTAATGATTTAATGGAGATTCAGCCACCGGGTGGTGAATGGTCCAAGGTTCAAGGTGACGTCAAGGCGTTACGTCTCGCAATTGAACCGCTTCTCACTGAACTCGACCAGAAGGAGTTTGAGCGCTTGCAAAGTAGATGGAAGACTGGTGAGGATGCACCCACAAAGGTGGACGGTATTCGTGGCGCTCTTTCTAAAGAAGGCGTCACCATGGTCGGATGCCTTGATCCTCGCAAGATTGCATTCGAGTTGGCTGGATTTGGTGACCAAGAAGCGTGGATCGCGGATGTTCACAAGTTGAACAACAAGCTCAAGGAAGCGGAGAGAATGGTCAAGGAGAACGCCAAGGCTGAGAAGCGCAAGAAGAAAGACGACGAAGACGACGCTAAGGATGGCGATGAGGGTGCTGTCGGTATTGTCACGCTTCGTCCGATGCTCAAAATTAGCCTTGCTGAGGCCCTCGAAGCAGACATCAACACGCTTGTCATGCTCTCCAAGGGTATTGCGTACGCTTGCGGGTCTGGTACCGAGCCCATGGTAAAGAGACTTTACAACCAAGCGTTACTCACCGTGCCAGATTCTTTACGAGGACGTTCTCCTCCGTTAAATGTGTTGGTGGTTGACTATTCTTCCATTTACGGTACGGATTGTCCAGCGGTTGACACGCTTTTGCTCCAAGAAGACCTTGGTCGACTCTTAGCTTGGGAAGATCTTCAGCAGTTTATCGGCCGTTTGCGTAGAGATGGTACAGCTGTCTTCTATTCTAAGAAGACCGCTCGTAAGGCTGCATTGGGAGCTGCCGCTGAAGAAGAGGAAACAAAAGCGGTGATTGAATTTCAAAAGTCTGTCGAGCAAGCCGTGTTGGAACTTGAAAAAGCTCAAAAGCGAAGCGCTAATGACCTCGGTGCGCTCGTCAGCTCATTGTCCGAGGCTTCGGGTCGAAGCACGGGTGAAGTGGCTGCGTACGCTTTGGTGAGTGTTATTTCATTCGCGCTTTCTGCCCCAACCCACCTCGATGGTGCGGGAGTTTATCCCGCCACTATTCCGGAAGCCGACAAAGAACTTTTGGCTGCAATCACCAAGCGCATTGAAGCCTACGGGTCAAGTTTAGAGAGTGTACTGAAGAAAAATTCTCAGCAAGTCAGAGCGATTCAGGCGCTTGAAGCTCTCGCACTTTCGGCAAACCCATTCATGAACCGCACGGGCGGAGCTCGCGTGCTTGGCATCGCCGCTCAGTTGCTGAAAATGTTGTACGACGTTGATATTCTTTCCGAAGATGCATTGTTTAGTTGGGCGAACGCCAGACGCAAGGAACTTCTTGCTAACTCTGATGGTGATGCTCGCTTCTTCACCAAGGCGAAGCCCTTCCTTACGTGGTTGCAGGAAGCCAGTGATGACGAAGAATCGGATAGCGAATAAGCTGGTCAAACCACAAATCCAAGTATTAATACAAATCTAACATAGTTCTACAAATGCACAACGCATCAAAACACCACTCGCTCATGTCCTCCGGGCTTATGCATCCGTTTGTACTCGAGTGATGCGATGCCTAAGGTACCCGCGGCGTGCAAAACGCGACACTCCCACGCTCGAACGTTTTCACCGAACCACACACCTGTGTCGTCATCCATAGATGAGTAAAGCGTCGTCGGGATGGTCCACCCACTCACGACTACTGCATCGTTTCCATTGTCTTCTTTTCCTTTTTCTTGGACGACATGTAAGGTTAACGGACAGGCTGATAGTGTACTCCCCGCTCGAGACATTGAACGCCGTTCGCACACGTACGCTGCAGGATACCCCAACAAAACCCCAGCCACTGTTGGTGGAGCTATGCTCTCATGCAGACCTACAATTGATCCTAATGATATCGTATTTTGCTCGCGCGGCGCTCGCGGAATCTTGACCAAGATGTCATGTATAGCTTCATCTACGCTCGAGCGTTTCGAGTCGCCCTCTCTCAAAATACTAGGCTTGTCTGTGTCGACGTCAACAAATAGCACTTGCTCCGTACGAAGCGCTTCCAACATTTTCAAATTGCTCAAAAAGTAAGTCTGCTCTAATTCTATGACTACCACGTCCGCGACATCGACGCTGAATATCTCACCAGCACGTTTAGCAAACCGCATCAGGTATCGCGTCAGCTTTCCCGCGCCGTAATCCAACATAAAACTCGGACGACCACCGAGGACGACGAGTGCTATGTCGCGCGCAAACGCCCACGCGGTGGCGCTGTCGACATCGTTGACCTCGTCCCGTACGCATTGCAAGAACACATCGAATTTCATCACAACGCGAGGGCGAGAGTGGCGGTCGTTACGGTTGAGCACTGCAGTGTGCCACAACAGAGCCGGGACGACGCGCATCGCTCACGGGTGTTGCGCACGAACAACGCGAGCTGTGATTGCACGTTATTGATCAATACAATAAAATTGAATTAATTTACATTTTTAACGCAATGTGCGGGCAAACTAAAGAATTTTAACTCAACTCATTCGGCTGGAACCGACTGAAAGATGACCGAAGAGCGGTCGACGCAGACGTATTTGTTACGTCGCAAACCAGGTGTTATCATCGCCTCCGCCGTGTACAAGTCCGCTTCGGCGACATCGTCACCAGAAACAAAATCAAACGGCGTTTCTAATGCAGTATCTAAGATTAACTTCCAGTGCTGTCCATCAGGAAGTTTGGGAAGCGTCAACGCCGCGGCTTCATGATGCGAATTGAATGCTACATAAAATTGTGGAGACTCTGGAGATTCGCGAAGAGTGAAGGCGACGAAACGAGAATCTTCATCCCACATTGGCGTCTCTGGTAAGTGACCATGCCATTGAATGTTGTCCGCGGTGGGGAATATCGGTAAGCGGAATGCGCCGTGCTCTTTGCGTAACAAGGTCATTTGTCGGCAGAAACGTGCCAAACCATTTCCTGCAAGGGGATCATTGGCTTGCTCCCAATCCATCCAGTTCAACGCATTATCATGGCAATACGTGTTGTTGTTACCGCCTTTCGTGTGCCCATACTCGTCACCCATGTAAAGCATGGGCACACCTTGAGCAACGAAGAGCGCGGTCATAAAGTTGCGCATTTGACGTTCTCGCAGTGCGATGATCTCTTCATCATCAGTCTCGCCGTCGCAAGTCTCGTCGAGTCCACAATTCCATGACTGATTATGTTCTTCACCATCACGGTTATTTTCACCGTTTGCGATGTTATTCTTGTTGTTGTAACTGACGCAATCTCTTAAAGTGAAACCGTCGTGAGCGGTGACAAAGTTTATACTCGCCGCCGGAGTTCTTCCATTAGCGTATAACTCTGGGCTGCCACAGATCCGTTCAGCGAAAAGTCCGGCATAACCATCGACACCTCGAATAAAATTACGTACATCGTCGCGGAACTTGCCGTTCCATTCGGACCAAACGCCATAGTGGGGGAACGAGCCGACTTGATACAAACCACCAGCGTCCCAAGCCTCGGCGATGAGCTTAGTACCAGATAAAACTGGATCGTTGCTGATGGCATCAATAAGGGGAGGATCTTGTAATGGTGAGCCAATGACGACTTCCTCCATCATCGGCGTCTGCGCGGTCGGTTCGCCGTGAATGTTCTTCTGATCCCACATGCTAGACGCGCGCGTAAGAATACTCGCCAAATCGAATCTGAAGCCATCGATGTGGTACTCGAGCACCCAATAGCGCAAGCAATCAAGAATAAACTCTCGTACAACAGCATGATTGCAATTCATTGTGTTACCACAACCAGAATAATTGTAAAACTGTCCTTCAGGGGCAACCATGTAATACACGCGGTTATCCAAACCTCGGAACGACAAAGTCAACCCTTCCTCGTTACCTTCAGCAGTGTGATTGAATACAACATCCATGATGACCTCCATGCCAGCGCGATGAGCTTCGCGTACCATGTATTTAAATTCCCGTGCGGCTGCGCGGCCGCAATCTTCATCACCGGCTTCAGCGTAACGCGTCATTGGAGCGAAAAAGTTGACTGTGCTGTAGCCCCAAAAGTTTCGACGAAATTCCCCCGTTGCGGGATTCACCGAGTGGTATTCCATCTCGTTGAATTCCTGACATGGCATGAGTTCAATCGCATTCACACCCAGAGTCTTGAGGTACGGGAAAGATTCCACGAGAGCAGCATACGTTCCCGATTTTGCTTTAGTTTTCAAACCTGCAGTCATACCGCGAACGTGCGCTTCGTACACAACGAGTTCACTCATCGGACGCTTCGGCGATGTTACACCTTGCCAATCAAAATCACTCTTACTGTTTCTTTTAGGAACAGCCCCTGCGATTTGTGGCCAGCAATCTTCGCTTCCATCAGCCTTTTTGCCAGGTTCGCCGTAGCGCGGTCGAGACACCACGGCTTTTGCGTACGGGTCCAATACAATTTTACTCCTGTCAAATCTGTGGCCATTCTTAGGATCGTAAGGCCCATCGACGCGATAGCCATACAAGATGTCATCCACACAATCCGGCAAAGCAATGTGCCAAACGCTCCCAGTCTTATTCAACACCTCATCGAGCTCGATTTCCGCCGTCGGCGTCCCGCGCTTCAAATCATCCCGAGTAAACAGCACCAGACTCACGGCCGTCGCACTCGAAGAGTACACGGCGAAATTCACACTCGTCTTCCTACCATTCTCCACTCGAGTCGCACCAAGCGCGCTCGCCGTTCCAGGTTCGGGCGTTCCGCACACTCTCGGCACCGCGCGCTGCTCCACCACGCGTCTCGGTTTCGCCGGCGTCACCGCCGTCGCGCGCGGTAATCCACTGATTCCACCCTCCACCACGGCCGTCACGGGTGGAACCACACCAACATCCCCATACTCATCCGCACTCGAGCGCACGCGCGTGGACCAACGACAGACGCGCGCGTCGGCGCGTCGCGCAACCGCAACCGCGGATCTCGCCGTCCCGCGCCTCGCGACGCCTCGCCGCCCCCAACCGCGCGCCGGCATCACGCGCGCACCACTCCGCACGCGCGCGACATCACCCCCATCGCGCGCACCGCTGCGCGCGCACGCCCCGAACGCCGCGCTCACCGTCGCCAGCATCACCACCGTCGCGTCCGTCGGAAGCTTTCACTTTATGCGCGCGCCGTTCGCGCGACAACCTTTGTTTGACGACGACGCACGCGAACGACGACGACGACGACGACGACGACGACGCACGCACGCACGCGTCACGCAAATACCCCACGCCACCGCCACCGCGCTATCGCTCGCGCGTCCACCGCGCCCGTGCGTCGCGTTTTGTGTCGGTCGTTTATCCACTTTTCCCGAAGCGACGGGGTGACTGACGTTCACCACGACCAAAAACTACAACCACGCACGCCGAAACGCCGAGACGCCGACGGACGCCGGGGGACGCGAGCACCTATGCGGGAGCAATAATAATAATAATAATGAAGAGGAGGGGGGTTTTCTCTCGAATGTCAGAATGTCAGCTCACCGTCCGCTGTGACTGGAATGGTGTGCACAGGGCCTTCATCAAGCTAGCGCCGGCGATCGTCGATCGAGACCGACGAAGTCGCACACGCGAAGCGGATTATCGAGCTCGAGTGAACTGACTACACGATCGTCGTCCATTGTGAGAAGCTTGTAATCAATTAGGAGAATACAAGAGAGTATATCGAATGAAGTACATGATCCTTTCAAGTACGATCGATAAAGATGTAA
>JACLAB010003519.1_pt1 | contig 32418 bp, 20 predicted proteins | sample 8027921 | NCBI WGS metagenome assembly JACLAB01 (sample SAMN15725117, study PRJNA655200) | protist metagenome | isolation source: fluorescence activated cell sorting (FACS) single amplified genomes of... | place: USA: West Boothbay Harbor, Gulf of Maine | collected 2000-07-19 | reverse complement strand
TTAATGCTGCTGTATAGTATCTTTTATTTCAAGATGTAGTACCGCTATGTCTCTCTCTTCTTTCTTTCTTTTTCTCTTTCTTCTTGTATGTATGTGTGTTTATTCTTTCTGCTTGTTTGTGTGCTTATATTGTTGTTATTCGCTCGACTATTCAAGATTCTCGCCAGTCGGCGGCGTTACTTCCCCTGCTTCGATTTTTCGCACGAGTTCTTGCAACATGAAGATTGCTCGCAACGTTCCTTGTCTTTCCTCGTCAGTAGAGTATTGTTTATCTTTATTACTTCGCCTACTGACATATTCGAAGTAAGGATGGTCCGATTTGTTCATCGGAGCGAGCACAACATGTGCATACTCGCAAAACTTAATGAAAATCTCCTGAGCGCTTAATATTACGAAGAGAATGACGACCAGAAATGGAAGACAAAGAAGGTATTTCTCGGTGATGGTGGTGCTCGTGGTGACGTGCCTTCTCTGTCGCGGAGAGTTGCTTCGAAACGAGGAGGAAAAGGAGGAGGAAAAGGTGGTAAACAACATCGGCGCGAAATCGGCAACTCGTCGTTCCTTACTCGCGAGCAGCGCTTTGATGACATCCGGGAACGGAATACACGACACGAATACCACGCGCTTTCCTTCGACCAAAAGAGTAAAACGAAGGCGGATGAGAGAATACGAAAACGACGACAACTTCCGATGGGGCCCTGTTGCGAGAGAGCGCGATGATGAGAGAGATAAAGAAGGGAAATTGGAAGCTTTGAGGGAAGATATTCGCCTGGAGACGAAGAAGTTGGAAATCGCTCTGAAAGAAGAGCGAATACTGTTTTCCTCAAATGATGAAGAAGCGTGGAGAAAACAAAAGAAAACGAACCAACGAGATGAACAAGAAGTGCAAGAACATGGAGGAGGTATTGAAAAGTGGCCACTTTTGAAACAACACGAGGAAATGTTCGAGAGGTTCTGCGGCGGCGAGGGAAGCGAGAGCGGCGCTGGATCGATGCGAGAGGCGATGGGAAAGTTACGGAAACAGGCGGAGTCGTACGACGAATCAGATTCAAACGGGAACTTGGTGATATTTGAGGCGTATAATCCGTTCTGGAACGGGTTTGGGAATAACATGAGGCGATGGTTGAACTTATTTGTGGTGGCGTCCAGATTTGACTCGTTCGCTTCGTATTTCGATTTCGGCGCGTGCGGGATGGAGGAGTACGGGAGAAACGCGGAGAACGACGGCGTCGAAGGGAAAACGTTTTATCGACGCGGGAAAGATGGGCAATCTGCGTGTCAGTTTGACCCCGGGATGTTTTTCAAAGGCGACGGTTTCGATTGGCAGTGGACGCCGAAACGGGCGAATGAAAATCCAGAACGGTTAAGTCTGGCGAGCGTGACGAGAAACGCGACGATTTTGTGCGAAGAAGACGTGAGCGACGACGTGAGAGATTGTAAATTGTACGACGATAAGGATTTGGACCATCGACGAAGACTTTACGACAACGGTGACGACGCAACGTATGTTGTGAAACCGTTGGCGAGTTCTGGTCGAATGTCGAGAGAAGAGATTGATCGAGCGGAAGGCGCCGAGGCAAAAATTAAAGCCGCCAACGCCGATTGGCTCAGAGAGTGGTTCAAAGAGGAAGTCGCACGCGACATGGATCGAAAAGGAGTTCGGGTGAAACTCACCATACACGACGTGTTTGTCATGCAACGCGAAGGAGAAGTACTTTTTAACGTCTATGGCATCGACGGGGACGAGCCTCCGCCAGATTTAGGCGACCCGGAGTTGCCGAAAGCGTGCTACAATCGACATTTTTTCCGGCCTCGAGAACACGTAAAAGAGGCGATCGAGGAGGTGTTTGAGAAATCTTCTTCAAACGGCGGCGGGGACATGAAAAAGTGGCGCTCGTGCGCGGCGATTCATTTAAGGACTGGGTTTGCCGATCACCAAGCGCAATGGGTGGCAAAGTATCGTATGCTCTCTGAAAACAAACGCAAGGAGTTGGAGGCAAAGTACCCGTGTCGTTCGACCGCCGGCGGGAGCGAGAGAACCGCCGAGCGATTCGTGGACGCTTTGGACGAAACCTTTCGCAAGTGCGAACCGGATTACTCAAACGAACGAATATGCACGCTGTGGCACCAGAAAAATGAAATCACGAAGCACGTGAATTTGGATATTGAAAACGAGAGCAACGTATTGAACGGGCGGCTGAAAACGTTCGATGTCGTTCAGGATTGTTGCGGCAGTTCCTTTCGCGAGCCGGACGTTGCGGACGCGATGGAACGTTGCGGATTTGTTCCGGAAGGGATGTATCCAGAGTTAGAAGTGAAGAAGAAAAATGATGATTTTTCGTCAACCAGTCCAGTGAGAGCAGCGCTTACCTGCGCGTTGCGCGCGTCCAAATTTCACTTAGAGTCTCTCGTCGAGGAGGACAACGACAATTTAGACGACGACGATTCAGACGACGAAGCGTTTGGCGTCTTCCTTTTAGGGGATTCGCCAACCTTCATCAAAGCCGTTCCAAAATTACCAAACATCGGTAAATATTTCGCGCATCAACAAGATCCAGACACAGTTGGCGTCACCATGGGAGATAGCGATTGTTCTGGAACCTCCTGCGTCGTTCGAAAAAAGGGCGAGAAACATTTGAGTTGGATGCGTTCCGTCGTCGACGCCTACGTCGCGAGTTTATGCGAGGTGACCGTACAGCTTCCCGGGAGTAGTTTTGCCAACGGCGCTATTCACCAACTTCGCGCGCCTGGAAGGAACCGAACGTCGTCGGCTTTTCTGTGGAGTGGCGAAGTCGTCTTGGGACAGCACTTAGCGACCCGAGACGAAACGACGAACGAGATTGCGAGAGAGACAAAAATCGGGTACGACGGGAACCTCGAAAATTACGTCGCGCTCGGCGCCGCGCATTGTAAAACAATAGATTGAGATTTAGAGAACTAATGAAAGTAGAGGTCAAATAGAAACATAACATAGCGTAAAAGTTAGATATATAATCATACAGATAGCAACAACAACATAAAAAAAAACCTTCCTCCTAATCGATTGATTCCAAATCGCGATACGCAAACTCCCCCGCATTCTCTTCGTCCAACTCCTCGTCCTCGATTCTTCGATCCGGCAGACGCCCGATGGTAAAATCGTGCACCATCCTTTTCGGCGGACGTTTCGTGCTTTTCACCATGTACATCTTCGCGTCGTCGTTTTCTTTACCTTTTCGACGAACGGCAACTAAAGGCATATCCATGGCTCGTTCCGCGAGAGATGATGGAGTCATCGCCAGCGGATTCGCTTCGTCTTCGTCGTCGTCTAAAACGAACGTTTTCAACGCCTCTTCCAATTTCAATCGGTCTTCCTCTCCGTCTTTGCTTCCCCCTCCTTTCTCGTCTAAAAAATACCTCGCGTTCTCCGGGTACGTCAAATACTTCTCCCCTTTCATCGTTTTCCCTCGCCTGTCTAACTCTTTAATGCGTTTCTGGACGTCTTTACCTCCGATTAAATCCGCGACTTGGTCTCCGCAATCGATTTCGGCGTAAATTTTCGCCAAAGCGTGTTCGATGTCCTCCAACTCCCTTATGTGTTTATTCCGTTCGGAAACTTCGGTTTTATACCCGTGGTGTTTCGACGAAGACGTGGACGCGTACTCCTCGTAATCGACTTGCAAGTGCGCGTACATCTTGGTCGTTTACGTCGTCGGTCAAAGTGATCAGAGAATTGGAGTTTCTTTTTGTGGCATTTTGAAAAAAAAGCGTTTTCGTATTTATTAGTACAAATTATACAATGTACATACTACGCGTAAGAAGAGTAATCTTTAATCTCTCTCTCTCTCTAATTTCCTCTCTACTTCCGCGACTGTTTCTACGATCCGTCTGGCTTTCAGTTCAACTTCCCCCCACTCTTCGAGCGGGTCGCTCAAACGCGTGATGGCGCCGCCGGCGCCGATTTTCATTTCGCCGTCTTTATACGTGACCGAACGAATGACCACGTTCGCGTCGAAGGCTTTGTTGCGACAGGACCAAAAGCCGACGCTCCCGGAGTACATCTCGCGGGGTTCTTCGTTTTCGAGTTCGTGTATGATTTGCGTGGTTCTGTATTTCGGCGCGCCAGTCATGGAGCCGGGAGGAAAGGCGAACTGAAACGCGCGAATGGGCGAAATCCTTTTGTCGTTGTCGTCGGCGTTGCCTTCTGCATGATTTTCACCAGAGGACGTCGACGGTAACGTCCCGACCACCGTCGAGACGAGTTGGTGTACCGTTCGATAACTCTCAATCTTTAACAAACCCGGTACTTTCACCGTGCCCACCTCACACGCCAAGGACAAATCGTTTCGCAAGAGATCCACAATCATCAAATTTTCCGCGTTGTCCTTCACGGACGTTTGTAAATCGCGCGCAGCTTTGACGTCTTCTGCACACCCGAGCGGTTCCACGCGCGCGATGGTTCCTTTAATAGGTTTCGCTTCCAAATTGCCATTTTGGTCGCACCGTAAAAATCGTTCGGGCGAGGCGCAGCACACGTACATGTCCGAAAAATGCGCCTTCTCTTCGCCCGCGCCGTTTGAAAAGTCAAAAAAAGCCGCATACGGCGCTGGATTGCGTTCGCGCAAAGCGTAATACAACTCTCGATACAGGTGACGGGTTTGTTTGTATGCACCCACATCTCTGCGCGTTAACGCATTCGTCAGACAAACTTCGTACGTGTGTCCGTCTAAAATGCGTTCTTGCGACGTTTTAATTTTCTCCATGTACTCCTCTTTATCGTCGCGCCATTTGAATCCAATAGACTCTGCTAACTGCGTGCAGTTTTGAGTCACCACCGTCTTTTTCGGCATCTCGTCGGCGACGTGTTTCACTTTATTCAGAAGGCTCCGATTAATATCTAGAGTTGTGGTCGCGAGCCATTCCAACGCCTCGAAGAGATCCTCCGTTTCCGGTCCATCTTCGGTGAGCGTCATCGCGTACACCATCTTCTTCTCGTGGTCGACGACAACCGCTTGGTCTACGAAATATAACGCCGCTTTCATCATAGTATTACTATTACTCGACGAGTCGTTTGCAAAGAAAATGGGCGAATCGCACTCCTCGCGCGTTTCGTACGACAGCGAACCAACGAAGCCGCACGCGAAAAGCAACGCCTCTGGTAGCCCTTTCACGCTTTCCCCATCCTTCACCGCGTTCACCTCGTCCACGATGCACGTGGCAAAATTCTCTTCGGAGACGTTAAATCTCTTCAACTCTTCGTCCATGTATTCTAGAATGCTGCCGTTTCCTCCGTGATGATAACTTTTCACGATTTCGTCTTGGTTATTCATGACGACCAGTTTGCCGTTCATTCGCGCTTCTACGCGTCGCCACAGAGGACCACCTTGGCACCCCATGACACTAAATCGCCCTCGCGGCGTGTCGTTGTCGCCGTTGCTGTCGTTAGTACCACTACTACCGTCTGCGGTAGCAGAATCCAGCCAAAATGCATTTTTCTTATCGCTAAATAACGTCCTGAACACATCTTCGGAGCGCGTGGGCGAATCGAGAAGCGAAACTTCCCGGGCGTGTAATCTGTACGCGCTTTTCTTCTGTTTCTTGTTACTACTTTTGTTGCTACTCTTCTTATCCTGTGTCTCCCTCGAAGCGTTTACGAGCTTCATCAAGACAGTCTTCCGTTCCTCGCTTATTGTTGTTGTTGTTTCATTCCCTTCTTCTTCCTCTTCCATCTCGCCTCTCTTCTCTTTCCAATAGGCGTCCGCGATGTCCATGAAATTCTTCACGATTGTTTTCCCGTGCGGCTCGGTACAAATAGACTCCGGGTGAAACTGAACGCCGTATTGCGGATACACCTTATGCCTCAGCGCCATCACCGTCCCTCCTTCCTCTCCTCCTCCTCCTCCTCCTCCGTTTTCTTTCTCGCTCTCGACGACATCCGCCCACGCCAACGCCACGAGCTCTTCTTCTCCTCTCACTTCCTTCTCCGCCTCCTTCCTTTTCCCAGGGAACAACGCCTCGAGCGAGTGATACCTCGTCGCCTTGAACACCCTCGGCACGCCCTTAAACAACAACCCTCCTCGACGACTTTCTTCTTTGTCTTCTTCTTCTTTAACTGTCACCTCGGACACTTCCCCGTGCTTCGGATGTCTCGCGCGGACGACATCCCACCCGTATCGAAACGCGATCGCTTGGAACCCAAAACAGACGCCAAATATTGGCACTCCTCGAACGAGTTCGTCTTTTGCATTTAACAACGCATCCACGACGCCCGAATCGCAAATGCCGCTCGACGGCGTCCCCGGCCCCGGGGAGATGACGATTCGGTCGATTAAGTGCTCCTTCACGAGAAACCGAATATCTGAGACAGAAATGGCGTCGTTCCTTACCGTCAGAGGAAGAGAACTATTATCTTGACACTCGGCGATGACGTGCGCGAGAATTTTCGAGTACGAGTCGTAATTGTCGATGAGTAACGTCCGAGAGTGGTGCTGTTTGTCATCATCGAGACGAGAACAGTTGGCGGCTTTCCCGTCGTTGGGGAAGTCATCCGTTATGGTGTCGACGCTTTTAAAGCCGCTCATACCGTTTCACGAAGACAGATGATCCGCGCTCTGATTAGCACCGCCACTGCCCTCTCTCAAACTGTGTTTCGTGATGATTTTGCATCCTACACGCGCGATACAGAGCCCGCGAAAGCGCACTCGTAGTAATGCGGTTTGTTGCTTTATCCATTCTTCAAAGTTTTTCCTCATTAGAGAGAACTCTCTTTACCTCTCTCTCTGAGTCGCGATACCGAAGCAATTCTCTCCTCCTTTTGCGCCTCCTCATCGTCTCGACGCGCACGACGAGGACACCCACCATTTACAGAGAACGCGCGTCGTAAAAGTCCTCGCTTTTCTCCTCATCAGAACAGACACACCATGGGTGTTTCCCCAACTCCGACGAGTCAAAACGTCGGCGAAAAACTCATATGGATTGCCATCTATTCGCTCTGCTCGTCCTCCATGCTCGTGGTGAACAAACTCGCAGTCGCGGCGATCCCGTTACCGACGGTCGTTTCCGGCGCGCAGCTCGTGTCGAGCGCGATCGTGCCTCTTTTGATGCAACTGTGCGGGTACTCGGTGATTGGAAAAATGACCTACGCGAGGTCTCTCCCGTACGTGGTGTATACTTCCATGTTCGCCGCTGGGTTGTTTGCGAACATGAAAGCGTTACTGCTGACAAACGTCGGGGCGGTGATTGCGGCGAGGTGCTGTTTGCCTCTCATTGTTTCAGTGATTGAGTATTTCTTCATGGGGAGAAGTTGGCCGAATAAACGATCGATGGTTTCGCTGGTGCGTGTTTGGTGTTGGTGTTGTTCTTTCTCGCGCTCGATTTTTCTTCTCCTCAATCTTCTGTTCTTTCGGTCGTTGACACTCAGTTCTTCTCTGTTTCTTCTGAAACAACGTTATTACATTAATAGGGTGGCGTCGTCTTCTTCGCTTACTTGTACGTTTCCCAAGACTCCGGTATCGCCGTCGAAGGTTCCGAAGGGTTCGTCTGGCTCTTCATCTGGTGGATGCTTTTGGCGTTACAGATGACGTATGGAAAATGGATGACCAGCGCGATTGAGATGACCCAATGGGAGCGAGTGTTTTATACGAACGCGTTTGCGGTGCCTCCGAATATGTTGATTTGGTATTTTAGCGACGATTCGAGTCCGGCGAAAGCGCACGTGATGGACCGTTTGGACTCGTACCAGAAGAACATGTTGTTGTTGTCGTGCGTCATTGGGGTGTGTATTTCGTACAGTGGGTGGCGGTGTAGAACGGTAGTCACGGCGACGACGTTTACGTTAGTTGGGGTGGTGAATAAGATGGCCACGATTGCGTTTACGATGATTGTGTGGCCGAAAGAGACGACGTTTGCGAAAGTCGTCGTGTTGATTTTTTGCGTGTTGTTCGGTTTGTTGTATCAGGAGGCGCCGATGAAGGCGAGAAAGGAAGGGATGATAGAGGGAGGGAAAAGCGCGACGGAGAGTAACATCGTGAGCATCAGGTCACCTAGACACGTGCACGCAAAGTGATAGATTATATATTTGTTGTTGTACTTTTACTACTACTTTTTGCTTTTTTATCGCCGTTTTCTTCGGAGGCAAACACAGCTTTCCTCTCTCTGTCTCTGTCTCTGTCTCTGTCTCTCTGTGTGTGTGTATGTGCGTGTCTTTTATTAAAGCAAAGTAATCTTCTTCTTTCAACAACAAAACTTTATTATATTGTACTAAATGTCTTTTTTTTATTCCTCGGGCTGCGGATTTTGGCTCTCGTCCATATCGCTCGTCCAAAGCGTCAAGTTATCTCTCAACAATTGCATAATGAGCGTGGAATCCTTATAACTCTCCTCTCCTAACGTGTCCAATTCAGAAATGGCTTGATCAAACGCTTTTTTAGCCATTTGACACGCGCGTTCCGGCGCGTTTAAGATTTCGTAATAAAACACGGAAAAGTTCAACGCTAAACCGAGTCGAATCGGGTGCGTGCTCGCCAACTCGGCTTCCGCCGTCGCCTCCGCGGCTTTATATGCCAACAACGTTTGTTCCGCGGCTTCTTTTCGCTCCGCCCCACCTTTAAACTCCGCCAAATATCGCCAATAATCACCCTTCATTTTCTTATAAAACACCTTCGACTCTCCATCCGCGCACCCATCCTCCAAATGCTCTTTAATCAAATCCAATATCCTGCCGCAAATCGTCGTCAACTCTTCCTCCAAGTTTGCTTTATAATCTCTTATTAACTTACACGTTTCCGAATTCGCGCCCGATTTACTCTCTTCTTTCGTTTCAATTGATGACATGATTCTCCACGACGCTCTTCGCGCGCCGATGACGTTTTTATACGCCACCGACAACAAGTTTCGCTCCTCCACGGAGAGTTGCTCGTTCGCTCCCGTTTTTGAGGCGACCTCGGACATGTACTCCATCATTTCATCGTATCTGTGTTAAAATATTTCCAAAGAAAGAGAGAGAGAGAGAGAGAGAGAGAGAGAGAGAGAAAATGCGTCAGCCTTTCGTGCTTTAAGCAAACGAGGAGAGAGAGAGAGAACAAGGAGAGGAATAAAAAATGTATCATCCCTCGCGAAACGCGCGAAAGAAGGTTTTGTGTTGGTTCACACGTGGCCTTTATTCATCGCCTTTTCGGCAGAAAAAAGAAAAAACTCTCTTTCCTCTCGCTTTTCGGTCGCTTTGACAGACATCTCTCTCATCACCATCGGGTTGTTTCAATATTCCCTCTTCTTACGCGCGCGAGAACACAAAGCCGGCGCTTCCGAAAAAAAAACGCGCGCGAACGCGGTTTCGACACATGGAAAACGAGTTCTCTCGCGCGAAATTGCACTCGCGCACGCCGCGTTCCGTTCGCGTTTCCCTCTTTTACTCTCAAAAACAAAATCAAACACACGCTAACTCCGCATCATCGGATGAAAAGTCGTTACGCGAGTTGACTTTTTGTCTCTCCGTAAAAGAAAAAAAGATGAAAACGCGAAATCAAAATCGTCGCTCGAAATCCACCCTCAAAAACCAACGCGCGACACGTAAAAGCGCACAAAAGACGTACCTCTCCGCTTGCTCGGCCAGTTTCGCCTTGAACACGAGATCGTCGCGTTCCATTTTGACTCTATGTGATGCGTTTGTGTGTATATTTCGTTAAAGCGCGAACGATGTGATTTTAGTCTTTATATGAGCTGGAATCGAGCGAAAGTACAACTGAAGAGAGTTCGCGCAAAAAAAAGACAAAAAAACTTTACTTGTGTGTTTTCAAAGCAAACGAAGGAAAAAAAAATTCAAAATCACTCGCGTCACTTTCTTTTGTTTTTAACACAAAAACAGACTCGTATACACTACACAAAAGATAAAAAGATGACGACAGAAGAGAAGACGAAAGAAGAAGAAATCGTCCCGACGAAAACCGCAGGCGCGATCTTATTCTGCGGATGCACGGATTTCAAGAACGTCGGACGGACGAAACAAATCGACGAATCGGTGTTTGCGAACGTGAACGTCCCTTCGAAAATTTCCACGTTTGAGAATGAAAATGATTTGGAGTTTACATTCATCGCGTCCGGTTCCGCGGCGGCACACAACGTGGCCATCGATACGAAAGGGAGGCTATGGGCGTGGGGGAGGAACGAGAACGGGCAGTTAGGGACCGGGGATAAAGATAACAGGAACGCGCCGAGTGTGGTGAAAGGGATTCACTTTGGCGAGAATGCAGACGGCGAGGGCGAGGAGGCGGTGAAAATCGTTTGGGCGGCGTGCGGGAAGAACCACACGATTGCGATAGATTCAGAAGGTGGGTTTTACGCGTGCGGGTCGAATAAGTCTGGCCAACTCGGGGTTCCCATCACGTGGTCGAGGCAGAAGAAGAACGTGGACGACGAACGCGTGGAGTTTGTGAAGAGCGCGAGCGCGACGCAGGCGAAGTTCGTGAAAGCCACGTGCGGGGTGGATTTTACCGTGTTGACCGACGCGGATGGGAAGATGTGGTCGTTTGGATGCCCACAATACGGACAGCTAGGCCACGGGGACGATCACGAGTACAACATGAAGGAAGGCACGGTGAAGTTGGCGTACGAGCCGCAACCGACGCCGAAGATGATTAGGAGCGGAGATTTGAACGCGGAGAAGGATTATAAAGTCGTCAAAGTGTGCTGCGGACACAATCACGTGGCGTGCTTTTGCGAGGACGGGAAACTTTACACGTGGGGGAACGGTGGTTACGGCAGGTTAGGCCATCGCGTGCAAAAAGACGAGTTTTCACCGAAAATGGTAGAAGTTCAAGGGGGCGATAGAAACTTGATCCCGAAAGACGCCATTTTGGCGTGCGGGAGTACCGCGACGCACTTTTCCGCGTGCATGGGCCAGTTATACGCGTTCGGAAAGTTGAAAGTGAGCGGCGATAACACGATGTACCCAATGCCGCAGATGGATTTACAAGGTTGGGTGTTGAGAGATTTCGCGAGTGGCGCGGTGACCTTCGCGACGTGCCAAGACGAGATGACCGTGACGTGGGGCGCCGGCGGGTACGGCGAATTAGGCTACGGGCCAGAAGGAAAAAAATCGAGCGCGTGCCCGGATGTGGTGCCGTCATTGCAAGGGAAGAGAACGATTATGGTCGCGTGTGGGTTAGGACAGACGCTGTTTTTGGTGAAGAGCGAAGACGTGAAGGAAGGCGTGCCGGTGTTCGAGCCGTTGCCGGAAACGAAAGGCGGAGAGAAGAAGAAACAAGGCGCGCATTTGATCAAACCAGGGGGTGCGAAGAAAGCGAAGAAGTAATCGCCACCGCGCGTGTTGATGTGTCGTCTCACGTGTGTGCGTGTGTGTGTGTGTGTGTGTGCGTCATCATTATATAAAATGGACCAATTATTATTTTAATTAAAAATTTTATGAAGTCAGTTGAAATAAACACAAACCCGTGGTCTACGCACGGACTTTTTACCAATAATATAAAACGTCATCAGTATAGTAAGTAACCACACATACGCACGCGCAAACGCGTTCATTCGTTCGATGCATTTAACTCAAACCCATGATTTGTTCGGTTTCCGTGTCGACGCTAATCTCGTAATACGCCGGTCTGGTCGGTAACCCCGGGATGGTAGGGAACGCGCCGACGAGCGGTACTAAAAAGCCAGCCCCGGCGGATAATCGCAAGTCACCAATCGGTAACGTGAATCCAGCCGGCGCGCCTTTCATGTTCGCGTCGTGCGAGAACGAGTATTGCGTCTTGGCCATGCACACCGGCAAGTGGCCGAAACCTTGTTCCGTGAACAAAGCAATCTTCTCTTTCGCTTGCTCGGAAAACTCCACCCCGCCGGCTCTGTAGTATTCCTTCGCGATGTGTTCCACTTTCTCTTCGATACTCATGTCTTCCGTGCTGTAACCGAGCTTAAACTCGCTCGCGCTCGCGTTTTCCTCGCACACTCTCGTGACAGCTTTGCCCAACTCGGTGGCACCCAACCCGCCTTCGGCGTGGTGCGTGCAAATTTCAACTGCAGACGCGCCCGCCGCTAACGCAGCTTGTCTAATCGCTTCGTGTTCCGCCGGCGTATCCGTCGGGAACGCGTTAATCGCAATAACTACTGGAATTCCAAACGATCTCGTGTTTTCGATGTGTCTGGTCAAGTTCGAGCACCCGTCTTTGACCATGTTCACGTTTTCTTCCAAGTACGCGAAATCGAGCGGCTTACCCGCTTGTACCGCCGGCCCGCCGCCGTGGCATTTCAACGCACGAACCGTGGCAACAATAACCGCACAGTTTGGTTTAAGCCCTGAGGATCGGCACTTTAAGTTGACAAACTTTTCCAAACCAATATCGGCGCCAAAACCGGCTTCCGTGACCACGAATCCGTCTTTACCGACCATCGACAACGCAATCTTATCGGCGATAACGGAGGAGTTCCCAGTCGCGATGTTCGCGAACGGACCAGCGTGAATCAACACCGGCGTTCCTTCCAAAGTTTGCATCATCGTCGGTTTAATCGCTTCCAACATCAACGCCGTGACCGCACCAGTGACGCCCAAATCGTCGCAGTTCACCGCCTCGCCCGATTTGCTCGTTCCGACAATCATCTTCCCGAACCTCTCGTCCATATCTTCCAAGCTCGTGCACATGGCCAACACCGCCATAACTTCCGAGGCGACCGTGATATCAAACCCGGTTTGTCTCGTTTGACCTTTCTCCGTCGGCGACTCACCAATCGTTATTTGTCTTAAAAATCGATCGTTCATATCGACGACTCTTCTCCACGTGACTTTATCGGCGTCCAAATCCAATCGAACAAATTTCGATCGTTCCTTTTCCGACCATTCGTCCGGATTGGTCTTCTCAATACCTAAACGTTTCAATCGTCTGGTCATGTTTCTGGCAATCTTTCTCTCGCCTTTCTTGTTTGGCGGAAACAACCTCTTAAACAAAGCCTCGTCGCTTTGCGTGTTTTCGTGAAACATCCTCGTATCCACCGCGGCGGCAATCAAGTTCGTCGCGATACCTATCGCGTGAATGTCTCCGGTCAAATGCATGTTCATTTCTTCCATGGGGATGACCTGAGAGTACCCGCCTCCAGCGGCACCGCCTTTGATACCAAAAGTCGGACCCATCGACGGCTGTCGAATGCACGCCACGGCGAATTTCTCCAAATGCGCGCCCAACGCTTGCACCAATCCAATCGTCGTCGTCGACTTCCCTTCCCCCAACGGCGTCGGCGTAATCCCAGCAACGACCACGTAGTGTCCTTTATTCTCTTCCGTCATTTTCTTTGAGATCTTATCGGAAATTTTCGCCTTGTAATGCCCGTACGGCTCGTATTCCTCCATGGAAATTTTACACTGCTCCAACACGTGAGAGATGCGAAGAGGCGTCGCGGCTTGCGCCACCTCGATATCCGACGGCACCGGTTTCACGATGTTCTCCAGCTTCTTCCCGGGTAAACTCATACTTGCCGTTGCTTTCGTGGTCACAGAACTAAAACTTCTTCTTAAAACGCCCGAAACTCTCCGCGTCGACGACGATGAAAACGACTTTGGATACGATGAGATTTTCGCGATTTTAAACACCGCTTGTTGCGCGCTCATTCGACGGACAACAGAAAAGGGGAGTAAAGGAACGCGCGCGGGTTGTTGTTGTTGTGTGTGTGTGCGTGTGTATATGTATATATATATAAACCGCAAGAACCGCGCAGAGAAAGAAGTACGTGTCTTCTGTTTGTGTGAGGATTAGTTCAGTGGATAAATTGGAAAAACAAGTCTCTCGGTTGCCCAAAAAGGACCTGCAAAGGACAAAGAAGTACACTCGAAATGAACACGTCTCTCGCTCTCTTTCTCTCTTTCTCTCTCTTTGTCTCCCCCAAAAAACTTATTATTCAGCTTACGTATAATTTCGAAATTTATATCTCCACTCGTATTCGCGCGAGCGTTTCAATTATTCTTATATTGCAAAACCAAACATCTTATTGATATATTGCAACATTAATATTGCTCTGTAATGTCCGTCGTCGTTCTCGTGACTAAAGGATGACGACGGAACCACCCAAGCTGGAGAGGAAGCTCACCAGAAGCGATAACTTCGGGAATAAATATCTCAAAGCGGTATCCTTACCCGTCGCGTGGTACGATTTCGACACCTTGAATCCGAACACCGTCCATCACGAGAAGCCGTTGAAGCTGACGTTGATTCTCATTCACATCGTCGGCCTCGCGGCGTTTGTCGGGCAGTGCGCGTATCATTACCTGGACACGATAAAGGAAACAACCGTTATGGCGAAGGATGTGGACGGCGTGTCCGGTTGGTCGTGTAAAACGCTCGTGCCGGATCCTATTTATAGTTTGAACATGTCGTATAACGAGTGCGTGAACGAACACTACGTGAAGCCGACGGTGGAGAACTTGGTGAGATACGGCTTATTCGGACCGTTGGTATTTTCGGGCTTCGACGGTGGTCAGCCCGAAGATTCATACGACGGTCCCTGGAATATGAGTACTGGGTTGAGATGGTCAATCAACACGATGACTCTGTATCACAAACCGTTCCCGAATCTTTCCGACGTCGTCTATACGTACCCGTCGACGTGTATCGTTCCGTTTTACGCAGGGTACGAAAAAACTGAAAAATTCAATCCTGAAGATGGGTACACGTCACCGCTGGAAATGCCTCTCTCAGAGGCATACAAACGAGGCTACGATTTTTTTAACGGCTACGGGTTCATCGGTTTAGGAAACAAAGAACCGGAATTCGATGATACGTGCAACGTCAATCAACCCTGGAATTGCGGAAAGTACGTTACTTTTCATCCGTCGAGCGAGACTGATTATGTCGCTCAGTGCAATGGTACCATTTCTGAGGAGGAGCAAGCGGACCTTTTCGCCAACGGCACCTACGCGTTTCCGCACGTTTTCGCGCAAGAGTTGAAGTGGAGCGCACCGGCGAACGCTCAACCGTACGTCGAAGAAGGCAAAGGAGATTACTTCGTCGTGTACAAACCAAAAACGGTGGGCATCACGCCGCTCTATCCGAAGACAACGACTCTTGAATTAGTCACGAACACGGCAAGTCCGAGAACTGCGACGACGTTTTTTGGCAAAGAGCGATGCAACTTTTACGAAAAACAAATCGCCGTCGAGGCCTTTGAATACATTTTTTCGTGGCCGAATTGTCATCCGTGTTCCATCTTCAAGCAAAATTCGCCCTTCTTCTGCGAACGCGACGTCCAAAAAACGTGGCTCAACATATTCGCCCTGAGCATTTCGAACACGCTGTTCGTGATGGGTATCATGATAACTTGGGCGCCGTTGCTTCTTCGAGTCTTTCTCGGGAAGTACGGATGATGTATATGCTCGTATTTAATTGACATTTATACTTTTAAAAGTTGTACCATTCTGTTACATATCTCCATAAAAAAGCGCATCACCCACACGCAATTATACTAAAGAGAAAGGACGCTCTGTATACACATGGTGGAGAGAAAAGAAGAAAAAGAGAGGAGGACGACGACGCCAAAAACGTTGTCGAACGCGAGAGTCGCGTTCGACGTCTCTTTGTTTTCGTGCGAGCGGTTTTTACGATCGAAACGCGTGCGAGCGCGGTTCGTTACGCCTTCTCCGAATGCTCTTACGAATGCGAGTGGTTTTGTCAGCGATGATGACGATGCCAACGATAAGCAAAACAAGAAAAACAAAAGCAACAACGAGAAGAGGAGCACGGATGATGAAAGAGCGATCGCGTTCGTGGACGAGAGTTCGGGGGATAGTTTACGCAACGGCGTCGGGTTGAGCGCGTTTTTGGATTTGACGGGATGTTCGAACGTGGTGGATATGACGCCGACGGAAGAATTTTCGATGAAGGACGTGCGCTCGATACGAACCGGGGAGCGCGTGGCACCGACGGCACCGCTGGTGTTTTTTATAGGGACGACGCTCGCGGAGAGTGGGGAGAAGATTGTGAGAATATGCGGCGAACGACCGGAAGCGTCGATGGTGACGGTGTTGGTGTCGACGTGTAAGGAAACGCAACACGCGGGCGCGAGAGAGGTGAGAGAGGCGTTTGATTTGTGCGTGAAAGACGTGGAGAGGTTGATTTTAGAGAAAATTGGTGGTAATGGTGATGGTGGTACGAATAATAATAACGCGAGCGGAATTGGAGAAGGAGAGGAACAACAACAGAAACCGGCTGAATCAAAAGAAGAAGAAGACGATTGGGACGAAGATTGGGGCGACGACGACTGGGAAGATAAACAGAAGGAGAAAGCATCTGCGGCGTTGGAAAATACGATTTTAGCAACGGTGTCTCAGAAAGTAGTCATTCAGTTCTTCCCGGGTACGATCATTGCACCGTTAGGACCTTCGGCGTTTCGATTTCCCACGTCGTCCGCGGTCGGCGAGTTTGCGCTCGATTACTTCGGGGTTGAAAGGTCGACGTCATCGGAACTCGATGGTAAAGAAACTTCCAGTTCGAAGAATAAGAATAAACAAACCTTCTCGCGCGCACAAAAACTGTCCATTATTGGCTCGCAACTAGACGCTTTCATCACCCACGGCTTAGGTTTCGATGATGAAGATCGCGTCGATTTCTACGCGCTCGGTCCGATTGCAAAGAATATAGCGCGAGATTGCGTGGATAGGAAAGACCAGAAGATTCCGAACGAAGACGATGAACTCGATACGTTAGCAGTATTAGGCGATAATGCGTACGAAACGATCGATGAAAAGTTGAGACAAAGCAAGAAAACGTGTTGCGTGATGTTGGTGGACCGAGCGATGGATCTCGCGAGCGCCTCCGCGGTATTCACAGATTCCTTCTACGGACGTATCAATGAAGTCGCGTCTACGAACGGAGCGTTTTCTTCGCTCGACGCTGAGAAACAGGTGAGTGACGAGACCGCGCATCGCGCTTTAGAAGAAGAACTGTCGAGGATGTCGTTTCGCGACGCGTGTAGGAAAGTTTCGAGATTACTCTCAGAAGCGGCGAGAAGTGACGGCGTACACGTCGAAAGTGTAATCGCAAACGCAGATGCGCAGACGTCGAATAAAAACGTTAATAATGACATCACGTCCGCGAGGTTACACGCTCTGCGACAGGTAATATTAGATAGCGTAGGTAGTAGTGATGGTAGTCATAGTCATCAGTGGACGTTACGACTGGCGTCGGTCTGCGCGGCTGCTTTGGAACTCGAAGAAGGATCAGAAACGTCAGATGCAATTGGAAATGTGCGAACGCTCTCGGCGACTGCACACGCGTTTGGTTCTTCAGGTGTTGCTGCTGAACTCATCAGTGCTTTATCTGGGAAGAGAAAACAAGTGTGTGGCGTTTCGTGCGCGCGAGCGTTTGCGTACGTGGCTTGCGGCATGACGCTCGCCGGAGAAGCCGTCTCTCGAGAATCCAGCGCAGATGCTGCGATGCATCAAATGGACGTGAGCGATAGCGCATTATTCATGAATGGTAATAATGACGGCGAAATATTTACGAGAAAAGATGCAAAAACAATCGAAGAAGCTTTGAAATGTGCGATTTGTGAATGTGTCTGGAACGGCGACGATAGGAATAGCGAAAACGTCACTTTCCTCGGGAAGGAATTATACGACGCAATCTCCGAAGCTCGAGGGTATAAAAAAGAAGGAGATGAAGATGCATCGCGTGACGAAGGGAAGGAGAAAGAGAAAGAGAAAGAGAAAGAGAAAGAGAGTGATGATGAAGAAGATGGTTGGGGTAACGACGACGACGGTTGGAGCGTGGACGACGACCCTCTTTTAGTACACCCGCCGCCATCGTTAAAGACACCTCGAGTTGAACTTCCGGATGACGTTCGATTATTCCTGGACGATTTTGTTCAAGATAAAGCGCTATTCACGAGTACGTGCGAACTCATAGTCTCTTCTCGTGTCATATGCAGGGAAAAAACTTCAACATCAGGGGAAGGTATGATGAATAACGCTACCGTATCCATTCCGTTGAAGCACTCCCGAGGTTCACTCATCGAGAACGATGGTGCATTCACCTCTCTCGTTGCCGATATCGCATCGCGTGTCGCGTCATCGAACGATACTTCGGGGTGTTGCAAAGATGCCGAACGTATCACGGCATCTGGATCCATCGGAACACTCCTCGCCTCGGCGACGTCCACCGCCGGTGGGTTCGTCAAAGGTTTTGGCTCTGGGCTCGGTAGACTCGCGGGTAACGTGCTCGATAAAGTTTCCAGCACGGTTTCGAACAGTAGAAAACCGAGTGACTGCGATTGTTTCGTTTTATTCGTCGTAGGGGGCGTATTTAAGGATGAAATTATGGCGGCAAAAAATGCATGGAGAGAAAACGGTGGTGAAGCGAGCGGGCGGTTACTCCTAGTCGGCGGCACGAACGTGCTTTCCCATCGCTCAAATTCGGTTTTTTGAAGTTAAAGCATAGCATAGCATAGCCAAATGGTATCATATATAATAACAGTATCATATTTCTCTAGATATATCTTCGTACGCGCGAATGGCTGCATCCGAGAGTGGGAGCACGAACTCGCTGTTCGACCACGCCATATCGTCCGGTAACCATCCTTTGAATATATCGCCGACATCATCTTGAGATGAACGACCGCCATAGATGCGATCACCGTCAAATTGAATCGGGTTCAAGCCACTGCGCAATCCACCGCGTTCATTTATTCGACCAGAATCGAGCATGAAGTCTAACCAAGCATCGATACCTGGGGACGATGACGGCGCGCTGTTCGGTACGGACGAAGTGTATCCTCCGCCCTCATTCAACACCGGGCGTACAAACACGTCGCAGTGTAAAGCCGTTCCAGACGGTGGAAATACCGGTTTCACCAGCGATGAGCGACGACACAAGGCTAAAACGTCGTCGCTACCACCAAAAGCGACGGATATATCACCGTTTTGTAACGCCCGGAGATACGTTTCGTCATCTGATACCTTGATTTTTGCGCGCAGTCGTCGCAAAGCGTCTCTCTGAGACCGTTCGTTATCGATAGTTTTCGGATTGATTGTATTACGAGGATCGCCCATTTTCAAAGCCGCGGAGAGAACTTCTCTCGGCGCATCCGCACACCCTACGAACGTTTTGTTCCCAAAGCGTGGATCGAAAACGTCCGTCCAATCGGTAATCGCCTCGACGCCTCTGGGAAGTTTATCTGCTCTGTATGCCAGCAATGTTGCCGTAACTCTGTACGGCACCGCGAACAGTCTTCCGTTGGGATCCGTGCTGCGCACAATGTCACCAGTTCTGTAATCGCGAAAACACAAATTCTTATATACATCTGGCAATGCTCGAAACCACCGCTCTTTACCGGTGATCTCAAACGGAAGAATGAGCTTCTCGCGAATCGCCGCTTTCAAATACGCATCGCCGAGCGTAGCTAACGTCGCGGTCGCGGCCGTTTTCGATAGTTTTTTCTTACCTTTCTTATCTCTCTGATCGCTGCTATTCCTATTTCTGCTATTCTCGCTACTCTCCTCCTCGGCGTAATCGTTTCCGTTCCCTCCTTCTTCTAGTATCGCCCGCCCTCTCCTCAAATCCTGAAACGACTTCGCCAACGACGCCGACGCCGAGTGTTCCAACTTCAACCTAGGCGACGCCTGCGTCTCCTTAAAGTCTTCGAAAACGTTCGGTGGAATCGTCCCTCGCAATACGTTCACTCTCAGCGGAACGTCAAACTTAAACGCTCGCTTCGTCAAGCCCGGCGCACCCCACTCGATGTCCTGCGGCGTCGCTCCCGCTCTTGCCGGAAAGCAAAAGTACGAGAGCGAACTGCTACTACTCGCAACAGCAACGAACAACGCGGCAGAAGACGATGATGACATAGCCGCCCGCCGACCAATTAAAGATGAACTTCCTTTTCCTCCTTTGTCTTCTTTGAGCGCAAAAGCATCGTCATCTCTCGCAGCATTTTTACTCAAATCAACGTCCTCTGCTCTCCCGTTTACGTTTACGCCGTGGGAAAACAAAGACTCTTGGAAACAAAAACTCTGCCTCGTCGTTCGTCCTTTTCGTCGTCGTCTGTTTTGATGAAACACCTTCGCGAGAGGAAGTGAAGACGACACAGACGAATTTGGCGACGGTTGATTGGAAACGCCACGACCGGAAACGCCTCGACGTCGCGAAAGCTTAGAAAAAGCTTCACACGACGACGACGACGACGAAAACGAGATGGACATTTTCTTTGTCTTCTTGGCGAGAGAGACTCTCACCACCAAAACACCCACAGTTCGAAAGGAGTAAGGGACTTCCAAAGCCTTACAAGTGGGGAAAATCCTTCGGGGAATTCTTCATTTATTCGACGCTCAACCTGCGCACCTGTTTCTCTGCACGCGCACGCGAACACGCTCACCTTTTGCACACTCAGCACACTCAGCACTATGACGAGTACTACGATGTTGTTCTCGCGAGGAGCGCAAATGACGACGACGACGTTCGCCTCTCATCATCAAAACAAGAACACCTTTAAAAGCGGGAAGTCCTCATCCATCGTCACCCGCCGTCGAGGTTCTACGTCTTCGTTTACGTCGCAAAAGTTGGCCCGAAAGTCGAGGAGGACGTTGAAGGTGAACGCGTCGTCGTCCTCATCAGTCGAAAAGCTTCGATTCTTATCCCCCCAGGAAGTGAAGCAAGTGAGAGAGGAGTTCGGGACGCCGGTGTACGTGTACGATTTACAAACGCTGAAAAACCAAGCCGAGAGCGCGAAAGCGTTTCCGAACGCGTACGGGTTGACGGTGAGATACGCGATGAAAGCGAGCCCGAACGGGTCGATTTTGAAGACGTTTTTGAACGAAGGGTTACACATCGACGCGAGTTCTGGGTACGAAGTCGAGAGAGCGGTGAAGGCTGGGTTTACGTACGACCAGATTTCGCTCTCGACGCAGGACTTTCCGGATTTCTTCGATCGGCTCGTCGAGAAAGGATTGAAAGTGAACGCGTGTTCGTTGTCGCAGTTGGAGAAGTTCGGGGAGAAGTTTCCAGGGAAAGAAATTGGTTTGCGATTTAACCCTGGGTTAGGAAGCGGTGGGACCGGGAAGACGAACGTCGGTGGACCGTCCTCGTCGTTTGGGATTTGGTACGAGTTGTTACCGAAGTGCCAAGAACTCGTGGCCAAGTATAATTTGAAAGTCGAAAGGATTCACACGCACATCGGGTCTGGAAGCGACCCAGCCGTGTGGCAAAAAGTCAGTGGGATGAGTTTAGATTTGTGCGAAAAGTTCCCGGACGTTGTGTCGTTGAATTTAGGCGGTGGGTATAAAGTTGGACGCATGTCGGGTGAGAAATCGACCGATTTGAGCCTCATCGGCGAACCGGTGAAAGTAGCGTTTCAAGAATTCGCGAAAAGAACCGGACGAGAATTGAAATTAGAAATCGAACCGGGAACTTTCTTACTCGCCAACTCGTGCTCGGTCGTTTCCACCGCTCAAGATATCGTCGAAACCGGCACGAGCGAAGGGCACACGTTCATCAAGCTCGATTGCGGCATGACGGAAGTCCTCCGTCCGTCCTTATACGGCGCGCAGCATCCGTTAATCAACGTCACCAGCCAAGGTGAACTTGCATCCAAAACGAAAAAATACGTCGTCGTCGGTCACTGCTGCGAAAGTGGCGACTTGATGACCCCGGCCCCGGATGAGCCGGAAACGATAAGCGAACGCGAATTGGGAGAAATCAACATCGGCGATTTGGTCGTCATCGAAGGTTCCGGCGCGTACTGCGCCGGCATGAGCAGTAAGAACTACAACACCTTCCCGGAAGCGCCAGAGGTGATGAAAACGAATGAGGGTGAGTTTAAGGTGATTAGAAAGAGGCAAACCGTGGACCAGATTTTGGCCAACGAGGTTATGATTTAATAATACTAATACTACTACTTTCATCCCCTTAAGAAGATATCATCCACGTCGTCATATTAAAACTCCTCCATAAAACAACACATAAATACCCGCGCAAAAGAATCCGATTAATACCACGCGCAACAGCACAAAAACCAGAACAAAAAGTAAGAATATCTCATCATGACCTTCTCCTCCATTCTCGCGAGCAGCAGCAATACCAGCAGCGCATTGGCTGCGCGCAGAAAGTACCAGGGGGCGAATTCTTCCCGAACGCAAAGATTAATGGCGACGACGAGGATATCAACGAGAAGAACAACCTCACCTTTTGTTCAAAGTTCCTACCAAACTCTGGAACAAACCCTCTCCAAAATAAAAGATTTACCACCTTCGGAGCGTCCAGAGGCGCTTCGCATGGCCGAACAACCCGTGAAATCACTCCTGAACGAAATGAAAGAAAACGAAACGATTTCCAAGTGGAACTCTCTTGGAAAAATCCAAAGCGAAAACGTCTTCCCGCGAGCGTTTACGGAAGTCGGCTTGACCGACGTGGACGCGAAAATCGGCACCCCGAACAACGATGCGGATTTTAACTTCATCGTTACGGTAACCGTGACGACGTCTCTGTTAGCGGTGATCATTGGGGTGACTTTACCCGGGGATTGGGGCGCGTTTGGGAGTTATCTGATGGGCGGCGTTTCGCTCGTCGTTTTAGCCGTCGGGAGTACGGCGCCTGGTTTACTTAAAGTTGGCGTAGACACCGTTTCGAGACTCAACCCGGAATACATGGAAAGAATCGTCAAACACGAAGCCGCGCATTTCTTGATAGCTTACCTCTCGGGTATTCCCGTATCCAGCTACTCCTTGGGCTTGATGGAGATGCACGTGGAACTCTTGGAGGCGAAGATCGAGAAAAAGTTAGTCGGTAAAGCGGGCGTCATTACAACGGAAGAAATGGAAGCGTTAGCCGTCGTCGCCATGTCTGGCGTCGCCGCCGAGGCGAAATATTTCGAAAAAGTCGCCGGGCAAGAGGCGGACTTGTTCTCGTTGCAAAAAGCGATGAACAAAACGGAACCTAAACTCGGCGCTCAAAAAGAACAATCCGTCACGCGGTGGGCGGTGTACAAAGCCGCGAGAATCATCACCGATAACGAGAAATCGTACGAGCAGTTATGCCAAGCCATGAAAGAGGGTAAATCAGTCGCCGAGTGCGTTAAAGCCATCGAGAGTGTTTAATGTAGTATATCGACCATGAAGTTGTTATGTAATAGTATTTCCCGCAAAACGTCACTAAATATGACGACAAGAATAATGCGCTCGATGACGACGACGACGACGTCCTCGTCCTCGTCGCGAAGAGTAACTAAAATCTCCTCACCGTCATCGTCTTCCTTTTCTCGCAGAAGAGCGTTGCTTTTTGGGAGTTCGGCGGCGTTTCTGCGCGCATCTTTGCGCGCTGACGCTTTGGATAACGACGACGACGATTCAGACGAGAATGAGAAAGAAAAACGAGCTTTACAAATCATCCTCGCCAGCACAGACGACGCCTTAGATTTGAGCCTACCTCGAAACACGAAAGGGTGCGACTTATACGAGCGGTCAAAACAAGTGGACGACGCCGTGGAGACTTTAGTCAAGTTGAAACGAAACGGGAAGAAAATGAGTTTGTCAAACGGCAAAGCGGATGGTGTGTGGGAGGTGTTTTACGCGCCGCACATCGAACGATTGAGCAGACCTATAGGAGTGAAAGCGAAACCGCTGAGATACACGATAGAGAAGAATAGAATCGTGAGCGATGTTTCGCTGACGACGAACAAACCGTTCGAGACGCAAAGTTGGTGGTGCGCGAGCGGGAGTTTGAAGGAGTCCGCCAGCGAGAAGGAGGAGGTGTCGTTAAAGTTTACGGACTTTTGGGTGTCGTTAGGGGCAGAGTTACCGACGACGTCTCCAAACGAGACGGGAGAAGCGGACGCGTTTGATAAGATGGTTCAGAAATTGGGAACGGTTGGATTCATCGAACAGTTGGGTGCGTTTCCGGTGTTGTATTATAGCGACGACGTGTGCGTCTTTAGATTTCCGCCTTTGCAATCGAACATCGCGGCGAGAAGGGTAGCCAAACTCTCGGATTGGGAGGAAGAGGAACTGGAAGAGGACAATAGCTTAGATACACACCGGAGTTTTCTAAATGCTAGTTAGTATAAAAATCTATGTATTTCTATTTCCACTCCCGCTTCTTCTTCGCTCCTTCGCGAACGCTCTTGGAAAGCGCGACCAACGCAAATGCTGCGAATCCTAGTTTGAAAACGACTTCTTTAAACGCCTTTTGTTCCTCCTCCGATCGTTCCGCGACTATCGCTTTCGAAGACGCCTTTCGTTGGCGGCGGTTGCTGTTGGCGGGCCGTTTTCGCTGCTGCTGCTGCTGCTGCGCGTCTCTCCGCCGCCTGAGCCTGTACGATAAAATATTTTGAGCGAAGATGATCGGAGAAAGAAATAAGCGACGCACCATTGTTGTTCGACGTTCATCCGCGGCATTCTTTTCGCTCGCGAGAAGGTCTTTTGCGCTCGTGGCGACCGACGACGGCGATTTCTTATCGCCGGTGGCAGCTTTCATGTTCTCTTCCTCCGCCGCTAACAACGCCGACGCGGACGCTTTCTTCTTCGTCTTTAACGCCTTCTTTCTTTCTGCTTCTTTCTTCTTCTTCTTCTCCTCGAAGTCTTTCTCCTTCTCTTCTCGTTTTAGTTCCATTTCTGGCGTGAGCATAGAAGGAACGTCGCACCGCGATTCCCAATCAAACGCGTCCGGGTACTTGAAATACACTCTCCGAAACGCGTCTCTCGTTTCGCCGTCTTTTGCGACGAGATACGCGGTTTTACCACGCCACGGAACGGAAGGATCAACAGCAGCACCATCATCACCAGTTTGAGGATTCAAACACGCGGATTCAAGCATTTGCGTCAGCGCGTCAACGTCGCCAGTTCGCGAAGCCTTATGGAGTTCTGGTTCCGGAGTCTCCACGATTTTCTTCGCTTTCGCGGCTTGCTGTTGCTCGTATTCTAATTGCTTTTGCATTTCTAAATCTACTTTACTTTTACTCTCCGTCGTCGTTTTCCTCGTCGTTTTCACTTCTTTCTTCTTCTTTTCGACGATTTCAATCCCGGTCGTGGTCACCGAGAGCAACTTCGCGATGGTTCGTTTCGTTTCGTTCAACGTCGGTCGAGCGGTCATAAACGGCGTTTTCCTCACGCGCGGGTCCTTTTTACTCAAAATATTATTATCGAATAACGTTCGCGCGTCTGTTTTTGAAACGGAGATGAATATCCTCGCGGCTTCCTGTTCGTATGTATATGTACGTAATAGCGCGATACCGCGAGAGAATACATTAAAAGTCGTCAGTTTTTTTCTCAAACGATACAATCGAATAATACGATAGAAGATAAACAAAGATAAAAAGAGTAGTATTTTCTTCCGTCAGAACTCATAATTATACTTCCATCATCGCGAAAGGCGTTCGGAAAGCGAGCTTAATCGCCGCGAAATGTTTCGCCTTAAAAAAAGCGCGCGTTACGTTTAAAACGCGCGCTCTCCGGTGTAGTTGTATCCATCACCCGGAAAAAAAAGTACCAACTCTTCGCAAACGACGAGAAAGAAGAAAATAAAATCGAAGAAAAAACGCACGTTCAAATACTCCTCTTTCCAATTCTCCATCGCGTTTGTCACGTCTCTCACCAAAGACATTTCGTTTTGGCGTCGCATGGAACTCCCCGCGCTCTTAATCGTCTTCCCGCCTTGATCCTTCACGCTTTGCCTCCCTCCGGCTTTCGCGCGAACGACGTACCGATGAAACGTTTTCGATTTCAAAACAGACTCGGTCGAAGCGATCGTCGCGTTCGCACTCTGTCCGTGAAACACTTTCCTCGCGTCAAACGCCGCCGCGGCAAAGTGTCCTCCTCTCGCTAAAATAACTACCCACGGCTTTTCTCGATCTCGCCGTAAATTTTGCATCGCCTCGGCCACCGTCTGATTGGCCTCCGCCGATGCCGCGTTCCCTTTAAAGTCCACATCATCCGGTAGCAAAATCGCTCTGTACATCGCGAAACACTTCTTCTCCTCCCCTTCTTCTTGAAACACAATCTTCGCGCCACTCTCGGATGTCTTCTCCGTCGCCGCGACTTCGTACTCTTTCTTCTCCTTTCTTTTCATCATCCGCTTCTCCTTCGCTCGAACAGCGTCGTGCATGAAATCACCTTCATTTTCACCCTCACCGTCGCTGCTCGAAACATCATCATCCTCATCATCACTACTGCTGCTCAAATCATCCTCTCCGCTTCCACTGATGGACTCTTCTCCGTCGCTTTCTTTAGTACTTTTCTCGCGCGCTCGCGGGTCAAATTTTTCCTTAAATTCGACTTCCGAAAGCTCTCGTTTCCCCTCCAGTTGCCGCTTCCGATTGTACCGATACAGATCGCCTTTCATTTCCCGATGCCACTCCTGAGGGGACGAGAAACCGAGATCTTTCCATAAATTGACGTTCCCTTTCCTCTGTTGTTGCTTTTGTTGAGCAGCGATGTTCGCGTTCGCATCTTTATCGTCTTCTTCGGGAAGCGTTTGATCTCCTCCGTTAGGGGAATCGGCGACGAGAATGGTCGCGCTATCGAGCGCGATTTTAGAGATTTTCAACGTATTCGAGAGATCAAAGACGTCCATTATGTACGCGCGTGCGTTTAGTAAGTACTGCTAAGTTTGCAAATCGTGGTCATTTTGTTTTCTATAATCTACTGTGCGTTTGCGCTTCTTCTTCTTATTTTAGTGAGGGATTGGACAAAGCTTTGAGGTGCCACAAACAACTCGAAGGTCAGGTCTCGTCCTCGGTCTCATCTAAAGCCTTCTCAATCTCCCTCATCAACTCCTCGAACGTCGGCGTAAAGAAATGCCCACCTTCCGGAAACTCCACGCACTTCGCGTCCAAGTTTTTCGCGAACCTTCTCTGCACATCAATCGGGACCAGGTGATCTCTCGCGCCGGCGAAGCACACGCGGAACTGAGTATTCTCCTGTATTTTGCGGTAGTCCCACGGGGTATCGAAATAGCCGGATGCTCTTTCTGTCGCATCGCCGAGGTCATCGTCGTACCCAGCGCAGACGCATATGCCTTTGACTTTGTATTTCTCCGCGTATCTGGCGCACGCGACTGCGCCGGAGCTGTGGCCGATGAGGATGGAATGTTCGTCCGCTGCGAGTGCATCGCGCACGAACGGGAGCCAGATGGACTGTCGACTGAAGAGAAATTGGGAACAAAAGGTCAGCAAATGCAGGCAACACATACACGCGCTCGAATCAGTTTTAACGCGTCATCATCAAAAAAGGAGAGAATAATAAGTAATTCAAAGAAATACCATAAGTGTGGATCGGGGAAGTCTCTTAAATCCAGCGTAAACCTCTCGCGCAAGTGTGCATCCGTTCGTATTTTTGTCTCCAACCACCCGTAGAAATTGGATTCTTTCACCGGACAACATCCCATGCCAGGGAGTAATATGAGTTTAATTTTCTTTTTCATTTTGTCGTTAATGTTGTTCGAGGAAATTTGGTGTCGCGTGGCGGCGATGGTGTTCGCGCCTGCGCTCATTTAATAGGTAGGTATTTATACGGTTAAGTTAAATGGAAATGCCGAACTTCAATGCACAGTCATATTTAAATAATACGCCAAAGATATTTTACATCAAACCACGCATACGCGACATTCTTTATCCTCGCTTCGGCGGTGGATTTTGAAAGATGACAAATACCGACGACGAGTATGCCGACGACGACAAGAAAGAAGACGCTGACTTTCACGGCGAGGAAAAAAAGACGTCCTCCTCTCGTAGGGGAATGAGCAAATCACCTTCGATGGTGAAACGATTCTTCACCTTTACAAGTTTGTCTTTAACTCCGGGACGAGGACAAAATGATGCGGAGGAAAACAATGATAATGAAAAGAATAAAGGAAAGTGCCTCTTCGTGCACGGCTGGCGGTCAAACGCGCGCGTGAGCAAAGAACACGCGAAGCATTTGAATTTAGATACCAAATTTCAACAGATACACCTAATCAAGGGGACAAAACACTCCAACGAAGCGTCGGATGAACTCACGGAAGGGATGTTTTTAGGTCCCTGGTTTTCGTGGGTCGACGATATCAATAACGATGATATTGATGGGAAGAGTAAAGAGGAGGATCTGGTAAAAGCGTTAAGATACGTGGTGAAATTCGTGAGAAAACACGGGCCGTACGCCAGCGCGGTTGGATTTTCGCAAGGCGGAGCGCTCGTCGCGTTGTTGTCGAGGAGGGAGGTTTTGGAGAAATTGGGCGTGGAAGGGGACGTGTTTTTGTGGAAGAGCGCGACGGTGGTGTGTGGAGCGAGCGTGGGGCTGATTGAAGTGGCGGAGAGGGCGTTGGGGATACGTTTGGTGAACGACGGCGAACGTATCGCCGACGACGAGGACGTTCTGCCGTCGCTTCACATATTCGGGCTTCAAGACGAGCGGAAGCCGCAGGGTGAACGGTTGATGAAGTTGTTCGAAGCAAAGATGCCATCGTCGAAACAACTCGTGCGCCACTGCTTGTACTTTGATGGAGGACACGGCGTGCCAAAGTCGATCATGTCAGACGAAGGGTTCCACGCGGAATACGACGCGTGGTTGAAAAACGCGCTTTCTTTGTCTTTGGCGGTAGAAGACGGTCCGAAGAAAATTGGAAAGACTGCGGTGGCAAATGTGCTCCATCGCGCGCTTTCAAGGAAAGTCACCCATCGCGGCAACGAGATGTTTTTGCGCGGCGATAGCACGCACGGGTCGTCAGACAAAGAAAGATTAGACAGACGGCGCGGGAACGTCTCGGAGGACGACGTGATGGAACGCGGCGAAGGCGAAACAGAGAATAGTAACACTACCTTCTCGACGGTCAAAAGATTGAATGCCGTACCTCGAGACGAAACCGTCGAGACGAGAACGACCCCAAGTGGGCACGCGCTTAATTTTATTCGCAACGCATGCTCAGTTGCGAATTGCGACGCTGACGTAAACGTCAGGAAAAGTCGGTTTAAAGGTATATTGGAAATGCTTCGGGCCGCGCCGGCGTCGGCGCCGCTTCTTCGAGACGTGGACGCCTCGCACGCGCCCATGTCGTATGGCGCGATGATTGATTTTATCACGACAGGCGAAGGTGACTTGCGCAAAATCGGCGCGACACAAAGCACCGTCGTCGCATACAACGTTCCAACTGGAGCTGTTGGAGCGAGCGCGTTCTTATCCGTGGCGTCGCAGTGCGTGGCGGTTCCTTTGGATCCAGGGATCACAGAAGCGGACGCGCTTGAAGCCATGATGTCATGTAAAGTAACACTAGTTGCTCTGTTTCGAGATGCGGATACTGCTGAGATAGAAAAAGCAGCCACAAAGGCAAACATTCCTATAAAATGGTACGTCATTGCTGCCGGCGATAAACCAGCGGGCTGGTTTTACCCAGAACAAGAGGAAGATATTTTGCCGTCGCAACCGCCACTCGTCAACGCCGCTGAAGGGGTAGGATTACTCTTGAGAACTTCCGGCACGACATCGAAAGCGAAGGTTGTTCCACTCGCACTTGGAGCGCTCGCATCGAACGGTAGCGAGTTAGCAGCTTCGTTGGAACTCACCTCCGCTGACGTGTGTATCAATGCGATGCCGCTGTTCCACATCGGTGGTTTGTCGTGTTCAATCTTAGCGACGGTAGCGTCGAAGGCCTCCGTCATTTGTTGCCACAAATTCGACGCTCAAGTATTTTACGAAACCATCGTTACTGACAACACGTTGAGACCGACGTGGTATTCTGCTGTTCCAACTATTCACATCGCCGTGTTGCAATACGGCAAAGCGATTTCGCGAGGGGCGAAACCCAAACACTCGTTACGGTTTATTCGATCTGGCGCGGCGGCGTTAAGTCAAGCGGACGCGGAAAAACTTCAAGCGTTCTGGAACGTTCCAATAATTCCGACATACTCTATGTCGGAGCAAATGCCTATATCGGGTAAAAACATTCATCTCGAGCTTGCCGAACGTCCAAATACAGTTGGCCAGCCGCTGATTTGTTCAGTCGCGCTCGTGAACGATTTAAATTGCAGAGCTACCGCTCCGTTTGGAACGCAAGGTGAACTCGTCATTAGCGACGATAACGTCATGACCGGGTATAAAGACGCAGCGGAGGCGAATAATAAGACGTTTTTTTATCTCGGCGACAAGAGATACTTAAGAACTGGGGATATAGCAAAGATGGACAGCGATGGTTTCATTTATCTCACCGGTAGGTCCAAAGAACTTATCAAGCGCGGCGGCGAACAAGTCAGTCCACTGAAAGTCGAAGCTGTATTGGCAAAACACCCAGACGTCCACGTCGCCGTCGTTTTCGGAGTGGAATCTCCTCTATGGGGCGAGGAAGTCGGCGTCGCGATTGTCCTCAAAGATGACGTTACTAATATAGACGCATCGCTTCGCTCTATTCGTGAAATGACCACGGCGTCGAAAGAACTCAGCCGCTTCGAAAATCCCGCGTATTGGAAAATTGTGAAAGACGACGACTTACCCAAGACGTCCACGAAAAAGTATAAGCGCGCCGGTCTCGCCAATCACCTCAACATCGCGCAACGAAACCTCGTGTCCTCATGCAGTCGCAAAAAAGGAGGGAGTGCGAAACCGGCGGTAATCTCTTCCGGCCTCGCTGGTCTTCGATACTGTATGGCCGTAGGGGTTATGTTTAATCACATCGGCGGAGTTTGGCAAGGGGAGGACGAGAGGAATCCGTTGACCTACGGTCCATATTGGTGGTCCGCAAAAGCGACGACGTTTTACTTTCCAGCGACGGTATTTTTTGTCCTCGGCGGCTTTACGCTCTCGGCGGCGCTCAACGGCAAAGAGGTTCGTGAAGGAACGTGGCTATCGTTTTATAACTCGAGATTTCAGACGCTCATGCCGTTATATTTACTTTCGCTCGCGTTTGGTTTAATCAACATGTTAGTTATCTGTCGCCCAAATACGTTCAGCGACGAATTTAGCTGGCAGCCGCACAATTCGACTATGACCCTGGCCTCTGGCGCCGCCGCGCAGTGCCACACGAGTCCTGTTGAAATGCCATACGGTGCGTGGTTGATCATGACAATTTTTGTTTTTGCGTTTGGATTTCAAACATGGTTTCCTTTATGGCTCCTGTCATCGTGGATGATGTATTATACGTGGTTCAACGGCGTTTACTACTTCATAATCGTGGTTTTCCCTTGGATGCACAACGCCTTGTGTCGCGTTCGAGGCGATACTAAAGCGATACTTAAATGGGGTCTCGTATACACGTTCTTGATATTCGCCACGGCGGCTTTGCTTGGCGTGTATTACGCCTTGCCTTCTTGGCAAGACTACGACGATTTAGGCTCGTCCAAGAGTTGGGAAAAGAATTTACAAAACATATACGCCTTATCGACGATGATGTTTCCGCCATATTGGGTACCATCTGTAGGGAGCGGTATGGTTGCGTACTTCTGGTACGACGCGGTCAGGCCGAACGAGAGTCACGATAGAAAACGTTACGGGAGAATGGCAGATTGTCTCACGCTCGCGTTCTTCGCTTTCCACCTCGCGCATTTTTTTGACATCGATTGGCCGTACCCGACGACCCTGGTCGGCAAAATGTGGAAAACGTACCCGGACGAGCATCATCTGTGGGATACCGGAATCAAACGGTACGTGTGGTCGGTAATGATTACGCGTTTATACTCACCCTTACTCGCGGTTTGGATCGCTCTTCTTGCCGTGCCCCGGGGTAGTATCACTGGTCGACTTCTCGAAGGCAACGTGCTGAGTAAAACGCTCGCACCAACTTCGTACGGGTGCTTCCTTTTCCATCAAATCATCGGACAGTGGTACTGGTGGGCGACGCGATCAGGAAATAACGTCACATCCAAGGAAGTCGATTTAGGAAACTCCGACGCGTGGTCGTGGTGGGCGTACCCGAAAGAATACTACTGGTTCAGCCCGCAGCCGCTTCCTGTCGCGTGGTACGAGTTCTTCTTCGTCGTTGGCTTAGTCACCATCTTTAGGGCATTTATCGACCGCGCGTTGAATTCTCACCTTACTCTCCTTTGGGTGAAAACGATGAACTTTTTCCAAAACATATTCTGGCCGAGCCGATCGGTCTCCGGCTCCGTCGCGATAGAGAGCGCGACTCCAGAGAGTATAGTCCGAAACGCAGTCAAAGCGCTCACGGGTGTCGAAAGCGACATATCTTTGGACGATTCGTTCGATGAGATTGGTTTAGTTTCCGTCGGATTACCTATTCTGGTCGGCTTGATCAACTCTGAAGATAAATCCGCCTCCGTAACCGTCGCCGACGTCGCCAACTGCGCGACGCTGAGAGACTTGGTCTCCGCGCTCGAGAAAAAACGTGCAGTCGCCGAAAGTGCGGCTGGCGTTGGCGCTCGTAATGATCTTTAATATATATAACGAAAAGTATAACATTTCTCTCCGTTCTGTTAAAGTCTCTTCTTCTGTTCATCAAAACGCCTTTTTTTCTCCACTTTATTATCTGAAAAAAATGAAGAAAAAGC
>JACLAB010011100.1_pt1 | contig 32455 bp, 27 predicted proteins | sample 8027921 | NCBI WGS metagenome assembly JACLAB01 (sample SAMN15725117, study PRJNA655200) | protist metagenome | isolation source: fluorescence activated cell sorting (FACS) single amplified genomes of... | place: USA: West Boothbay Harbor, Gulf of Maine | collected 2000-07-19 | reverse complement strand
ACGCGCGATGCGAAGCGCGCCAAGGTGGAGCTCGCCGCTGGCGGCGGTGCGCGCGAAACGGTCGGCGCCGCGCCCGCGCCCGTGGCGGCGGTCGCGAACGCGCTCGCGGGCGCGAGCGGTGGCACTGTAGTCGTGCACGGCGTGCCGCAATCGTGGAGCGAGCGCGAGTTCGGGGCGTTTTTGGAATCGCTGGGCGCGACGCGCGCGAGCTGCAGGAAGAAGGCGCGGTGGCCGTACGGCTTTGTGACGTTTGGGGCGCTGGCGGATCGCATCGCCGGTGAAGCGTTGCTTCGCGGAGCGAGCGTTCAGGGGCGCGTGTTGAAGGTGAGCGAGGCGAAACCTCGAGGCGGAGGGAAGACGGGGGCGGATGGTGTGGATGTTTCTGGGTTGTCGGCGGCGGAAGCCGTCGTGGCCAAGGCGAACGCGAACGCGTTGCGGGACATTCGGGATGTGATTTGCCCGTTATGGAACGTGAAATACGGCGAGCAGTTGGCGCGTAAAAAGGAGATTGTTGCTGAGAATTTGCGGGCGATTACGCGCGCGGTGAGAAATGCGAGTCAAAAAGCGCGAAAGCAAGGTCGGCGGTTTGACGTCGAATGGCTTCGGAACGCGTTGGACAACGACAAACTCGCATGCCCGCTCGAAGGTATCGTGCGTTCGCCTGTGCTCGATGGGTATAGAAATAAAAGTGAGTTCACTATCGGACCGAGCGCGGCAAATGAGCCCACGGTTGGGTTTAATGTTGGGCTATTTCGCGAAGGTGTCACCGCCGTCGCCGCGCCCGTGGGATGTAGAAACATTAGCTCGACGGCCAAGTACTTGGCGGCTGCGGCGGAAACGCATTTACGTGCGCTCGATGCGCAAGGCAACGGGCTACCTGTGTACGACAAGCGTGACGCAACCGGGTTCTGGCGCTTATTTATCGTTCGCGAGGGTGGCATGGCGCCAGAGTCTGAGTACGGCTGGAAACATTGGCTGCGTCCGGGCGTCGGGCCGCCCAAGCCCGAGGCTGGAAACGATGGAAAACCCATCGAAGCGAATGAGAAAGATATGACTCCGTTCGAATACCCCGACGAGGAAGCGTCGCTTCCCGCGCCGACGACGAAAGACGCGCATTCAGAGGTCATGGTGATGCTTCAAGTGCGCAAGGAGGGATACGACGACGAGACGATTCGAGACGCGTGCCGAGGCATGCTCGACGCGCTCGAAGCCGCAGCCGCGACCGCATCGCCACCGATCAATCTCAAAGTGTGTCTCGTGCAATTCTATGACGGTCGCTCCAACGCCGCGCCGGATGATGCGGAAATTAGAAACCTGAAGACGGACGCGCCGAGCGAAAAAACCATGGATGTCATTCACGAGAGCATGTGCGGGTTGCGATTTTCCCTCTCCGCGACGGCGTTTTTCCAGGTCAACACCGTCGCCGCCGAAGCGCTCTATCGTCTCGCAGGCGAATGGGCGAGTCCAAATGGAAAGAGTTTGCTTTTAGACGTGTGTTGTGGTACGGGAACCATTGGTTTGACGCTCGCGAAGAATGTCGCAAAGGTTGTCGGCGTCGACATCGTCGAAGAGTCGATTAAGGATGCCTTTGTGAACGCGACGTTGAACGGCGTGAGCAACAGCGACTGGGTCGCTGGCAAGGCTGAAGTTGCTATACCACGTATATTGCACGAGTATAAGTCATTAATCAAGCCCGACGACGGCGCCAGGCGCGGGATGCCAAGCGTCGCGGCGCTGGACGACCCGGATATGAGCGCCGACGAGGACACCGAAGCGGCGCTTCAACATCAACGCACCCTACTCAATCAGACGAGCGTGGAGTATTTATACGACGATGTGGTGGCCATCGTAGACCCTCCTCGAGCGGGTTTACATCGTCAAGTATTAGTAGCGTTGCGTAGGGAGAATAGATTGAAACGATTGGTGTACGTGTCGTGCAACGCCAAGACGATGGCGGACAACGTCATCGAGTTGTGTTTACCACAAGGACAGGATGGGAACGGCGGTGGCGTACCATTCAAGCCCATCAAAGCGTTGGCGTTAGACTTATTTCCGCACACCGAACACGTCGAGGCCATCATGTTACTCGAACGATAGCGAAACAACAAAGAAAACAACGCCTTGACTATTGTATTAATACATCAACACCTAAAATCTACGCTCGCATCACGCCTTGCGCCTGAAAAACCGATCGACAACAACGTCCGGCGCATCAGGCCTTTGCAAAATATTCCTCTCGCGCAGCGTGTCCCCGTCAGGCATCACTTCGCGCACTTGTTTCGTCGCCCAACCGTCCCCGCGCTGAAACAACCGACACGTCACCGTCGCCGCGTTGGCTCCCTCGCATCCACCACTCAGCATAAACTTCTTCCGCCCGCCGCGCGTCGTACGCTCGACTTCACTCCCATCGAACCGCACGTGCGTCGCATTCGCTGAACTAAACGTCGTCTTATCCACGATAGTCACGCCCCGCCCATCGTCATCACACGCGATGGTAAGCGTCGTGCGAATCGCGTCGATGAGCGGGCACACCACGCGCGGCACGCCGAGCGGAGTCACGAACGCGCACAACTTATCTCCCCGAGACTTATCCTCGATCCACGTCCCCGCGATGTCGCCACATCGCGCGCCCGTGAGCTGATTGGCAAAGTCTCGAACGATGCGCTCCATGAAGTGACGCGCAGCTCCACAGTGCGACGCGCGCCGTGAGCATGTTTCGCGCGGTGGCGCGCGCGGTGGCGCGACACGCGTCGTCGATGACGTCGTCGTCCGCGTTTAGGTCGTCGGCGGCGACGCAGGCGACGTCGGTGGCGGCGTCGATGGCGCTCGGGCGAGGTTTGATGTCGGCGTCGGTGGCGTTCGCGGCTCGCGGTGCGACGCGCGCGCGCGCGAACGCGCCGGGTGACGCGGCGATCGCGGCGCGAAACGCATTCGCGGCGAATGGGACGGCGATGAGGGCCGCGGCCGCGGCGAATGGGACGACGGGGATGGGAGCCCGCGGCGCGCGGAGAGGGTTCGCGAGCTCGACGTCGGCGGATGGCATGAAGGCGTATAAACCGACGTCGCCCGGTCAGCGTGGGCGCATCACGACGACGCGCGTGCATCTGTGGAAAGGGAAGCCACTGAAGGCGCTTACGGTTGGGTTGAAAAAGCGAGGTGGGCGGAACAACGCCGGGCGGATCACGGTGTGGCACAAGGGTGGAGGACATAAACGGTTGTATCGCGTGATTGATTTCAAACGCGACTTAGAAGGCACACGAGGGGTTATTCGTAGATTAGAGTATGATCCGAATCGTACGACGCATATTGCGTTGGTGGATTACGAAGGAGGACATAAGTCGAGGTATGTGTTGGCGCCGCACGGCGCGCAGGCGGGCGACGCGGTGGAGAGCGGACCAGAGAGCGATATCAAGGTGGGTAACGCACTTCCGCTTAAGAATATCCCGTTAAGTACGACGATACATAACATTGAGCTCGTACCTGGGCGAGGTGGTCAGATGTGCAGATCCGCGGGGTCGTCGGCGACGCTCGTTAAAAAGGGCGACGACGGGTATTGCGTCGTTCGGCTGCCGAGCGGCGAGCAGCGTTTAGTTTTGGAAGCATGCAAGGCGACGATTGGCATGTTATCGAACCGTGGGCACCAAAATCGTAATATTGGTAAAGCTGGTGCCAATCGCTGGCGCGGTATTCGCCCGACCACGCGTGGTGTGGCGATGAATCCCATCGACCACCCGCACGGAGGTGGTGAAGGCCGCACCTCGGGCGGTCGTCCGTCGTGTACGCCTTGGGGCGTGCATACCAAGGGCCACCGCACACGCAACAACAAGCGTACCGATCAGTTTAGAGTCAGTCGTCGTCCTCGAAACCGCAATAAGTATAGCTCCGGATGAGTATTTGACGTTGCAATATATTTTACAGTAGACTTGTCAAACGCGACAGTTGAGCCGGTCGCGAGTCCGAGCGCCGCAGTCGCCGCCGCGATGCGCGACTCGCCACTCACTGAACTCAACCAACTCGCGCGTGAGCTATTGCCAACGACCGCGTCATCATCGTCGCCATCGACGACGTTTGCACCGGCGACGCGCTCGTTACGCTCGCAGCTTGAGCGCGACAAGTCGCGCATCGCCGAGCTCGAGCTCGAGCTCCAGAACGCACGGGAGAGCGCCGCGGAAGCCGCACGCGCGCAGAGTGCGTTGGCGCGTGACGCGCTCGACGGCGCCGTACGCGATGGATGCGCGGCGCGAGAAGCGCTCGAGCGTGCGCTCGTTGACGCCGACGCGAGAGAAGCGGAGACGAGGCGCGCGCTGCGCGAGTGCGAGGATACCGTCGACGCCGTGAGCATGGAACGTGATTCGCTCGCGCGAGAAGTGACACGTTTACGTGCCGAAGCAGAATTGTGGCGGTCGCGGTGCGAGGAGGCGTACGTCAAAGCAGACGAGAGCGAGGAACGCGCGAGGAAAATTAGAAACGGCGAGTTGCTCGCGGCGCTTCGGGATCGCATCGTGGAGCTTCAGAGCGAATTGCGCGCGGAAAAAAGTGCTGGTGATCATGCGAGAAAGATATTCGAGAGAAGAATGTTCGAGAAAGACGTTGAGGTGATGTGCATACGAGATCGGGCTCGCGAGCTTGGAATGTGCATGGAACTCCTCGACGATAAAATTGCCGCTGCAAAGTGAAGGCGCTCCTCCTCGACGCGCAGTTAGAATGTAGGTTATAGAACGATAGACAATAGTTTGAGTCTGCAGCGAAAATAATAGCTTTCAAGAATTACAACTGTGGCGGTCAATTGTGTGAAACCGCCCGCGCGCTCGACAGTAAGGACTGTAAGCTAGATGTCGAGTACTTGAAACGTCGAAATAATGTACTCCAACAACGCCGCCGCTTCTGGTCCCTTCTCCTCCGGCATTTGGCACGTGAGCGTGATGAGGTCTTTCCTACCCAACTTACGCGCGCTGCCCACGGGTCCGGGTCCGAGTCCGATGACGCCCCAAAAATGTAACGGCAACATTGAGTTTTCCGTCACGTACTCAAAGAAATAATATCGACCGTCTTCACTCGCGCGCGCGCTTAAAATCTTACACGTCGCCACACCACGCCCGACCTCTTTACCCTCTTCCGCCACTGGCGCGTACTTACTCGCCACCGAGTACGCATACGCTTCTGGCGTCGCGAACTCTTCACCCTCCAAATCCGCCATACGCAACGACGTCACCTTCCCGTACGGCCTCGTTACCACCTTGAATCTCCGCCCACCATACTCCGACGGCGGGTGAATCTCAATCTCCTGCATGCCATATGGTAAATCTTTCACCCAATCCGTAGGCGAGAGCAGCGCGTATCCATTGTCTAAGTCTACGTACGGAGACAACGCGACGTCGCCAAACGTCGCGCCCGACATCGTCTCCACGTCCGCCTCCACGAAAGCCCGCGCACGTCGCGGCGACTTAAGGTCGAGCGACGACACCGCCGCAAGTGCGCCACACGCCGCGTACGTCAGTGACTGTCGCCGCGTCACCGTCGCCGCGCGAGTCGTTGTCCCAAAGACATCATCCACGCCACCGTCACCCATAGCGCTGGCGCCCTCGCACCTCGACGTCTTCGACGACGACGACGACGACGCGCGAGTCACGGCGCGGCGCGAACGACGGACATCATTAGCGCCGCATCGCGCGCGCGTCGTCACCGTCGACACCGAAGTCACTCCCGCGCGAGACATGGCGTGCGCTCGAGTGAGGTTTGGAACCTCATTCGTACGCACGCGAGCACCATGGTACGCACCCGCGCCACGGCGCGAGCATCGCGCGCGATGGCGCTGAACGCACGCGCGCATGCGCTGACGCGTCGCCGCCGTCGCTGTCGACGCTCGAAGAGTGTCGCGCGCGCGCCAAAGTGTTTTTTTGAAGGATTGCGACTGACATGCTCTCCTCTTCTTTCTCCGACGACGACGACGAACAGGCGAAACACCATCCCGATTTGATCATGTGTAGGAAAATGCCCGGCATTGCGATCGGGCGTTTATGCGAAAAGTGTACGTGTGCGCGCGCGGACGCGCGAGTACGAATTGACTGACTGAAGCTCGCGCGCTTTTCGGACGCAGGCGACGGCAAGTGCGTTATTTGTGATTCCCACGTGCGACCGGCGACGCTCGTGCGCGTGTGTGATGAATGTAATTATGGAACAAATGAGGGGCGGTGCGTGATTTGCGGAGGCGTAGGCGTGAGTGATGCGTATTATTGTAAAGGGTGTACGTTGCTTGAGAAGGACCGCGACGGTTGTCCAAAGATTATAAACCTGGGCGCGGCGCGCACAGATTTGTTTTATGAACGGAAAAAGTATGGGTTCAAGCCTCGCGATGGATAGAAGTAGAGTTGTTACAACGTTTTTTACTAGGTAGCTAACCGCGACGCATACGCACACGAAGTGAAACGCGTCCATTTTCCGCCGTCCCGGCTGGCGGCGGCGGTTGTTCGCAAACGATGGCGGGATATGATTTCATCGCGCTCGCGACAGATGATACTAACGCAGTGTCATCACGTTCGGGGATTTCGTTGAGAAGGTCATCCTCGAGGTCAGTCGCCACGGCGGTGTAGTCACTGCTTTCGCCATGAAAAATTTCACAGTTGATGCGCACGAGCTCAACGTCTGATTTAAAGGCGTCGATTTGACGATAGTACGAGTTTCTCAGGCGCTCTTGGATCAAGCTTAGACCCATCGGTACTGGAACTACGGAACAATAGTTCGCGCTTACGCCCTCGCGCGAGCGAATGAATGTCTCGTTCGGTCCGATGACATCTACGAAAGCTTCGAAACGTTGGTGATTTGCCGCGCGCTGAACTCTGCCGAGCAACTCCTTCTGCACCGCGGCGCTCAATCTCGGCGTATTCTCATCGACGGCTGAAAATTTCGCTCGACGAGGCGCACGTGAGCTCGAGGCCCCGGACATAACCTTCGCATGTTCCTTCTTCATCACATCATCTGCGTAGAGTTCCCAGAAACTGTGATCCATGAAGCGGTCTTCTTCGTTTTGCACGTTGAAGTATTGCACGCTCAACGCGTTCCAAGGCGAACCAGCCCATTTGCCTTCGTGTTTTCGAGCGGTTTCAATCATCCCGTACCACGGCTCCATGTCACCACACCCAGTATTGTCCCACAGCGCCGCACAGTTGTCACCCCGCTTCCACTTGCACGCCTCCGCGGTGCTATACCTGGACAACGGAACGAGAAAGTCGGGTGACTCGCTCCGGTGTAGGCGCACAAAAAAATCCTTACCTGCATCAGCGATCGATTCATCCATGAGCTTAAGCGTGATGAGACAGTGCGTGTCAAACGTACCATCATCAGCAATGACGTACCGCAACGACGTGACGCGACATGGTTCCACAAACCGCATCGAAGTCAACGATTGCCAAGGTGCTTCGTCGCGCCAATTTCTTCCGGCGTCTTGCAAGTATTCATAGTGACCTTGCGCGACGTAAACGACATCATCGCCCAGCTGCGGGACATACGTGCCCACGGTGACTTCAGTCGAGCAAAGCCACGTGTACGCATCATGCAGACGCACATCAGCGCGAGACACCACCGGCGCTTTCGCGCGCTTCTTCGGTCGTTCCTCCTCTTCTTCCTCGTCGGTGTCATCATTCGATAGCAGTTTGAGATCATCGAGTTCGCGCCGCCGGCGCCGGGTAATTCTAGGTTGTCCGTCATCGTCGTCATCATCTTCACTCGTGTCGTAAGCATCGACACCTAGACGCTGCGGCATCCGACTTTCTCGAGCGCTCCGGCGCGTCGCATGGTCCTCTGACGCGTCTGAATCCGAAAAGTCTGAGTCAAATCGTCCCCGACGGGTTCGACGGCGTGCTCGGCTCGCCCGATTGCGGCGTCGCCTCGATCGCCGCTCGAAATCACTATCGTAGTCATCATCGTCTTCCTCGTCTTCATCTATCTGAACGTCTTCGTCGTCCTCGTCGTCGTCCATGGCGCCCGCGTCTTCGTCATCGTCCTCGTCATCTGACATTCTATACAAGATTGGTTCTGGCCCCATTTCAGGTGCGCTCCACGGCCCTTCGACATCTACTGGCGCAAGCGCAGCTATGCCTTGCGCAGCTACTGGTGCGGTGGCGAGCATAAAATTCGCTCCAATCGCCGCGAGCTGCCCGGATTGATACGCCGACTGATACGGGTCTGGATACGGGTCGCCCATGGCGTCGCACAACAAGTTACGAGGGAATGCATCGTTAAGCAGCGCGCCGGTGGCGAGGTCTATGAGATGTCCGCCTTCACTGCGACCGAGTAAGTCCTCTTCGGCGAATTCGGTCTGGAGAAATTGCTCGTACTTTGCCCGCAACAGGCGCGAGCTGTCGCCCGTGCCAAAGATTGAAAATTGTCCCGACAAATCGGACACGATGATAGAGGTGCCGTCTGGATGCCAATTTCCGTCGACGAGTTGTGTGTTGTAGTGTGAACCGTCGAAAATGCGCACGTCTACGCCATTGATGATGTCCCAAATGATAATCTTGCCGTCGTAGCTCGCGCTCATGGCTAAACGAGAGTCCAAAGGATTGCTCTGAAGAACGTACGTGGACGCTGTGTGTCCGTGCATGCTATGTACGAGCTTTCCGGCGAATGCATCGAAGACTCGGATGGAATTGTCACCCATGGACGCGATGACATACTTATCATCAGTGGACCAAACGGCAACGTGCATGGCTGGAACAGTCGGCGCGCGGCGCGGGTTCACAGCTGTGGCGCCCATGAGCTGCGCTCGCAACGCTTCAGCCTCCGTCGGCGTCGTCAACACATTCGCGCAAACAAACCTTCGCCCCGTTGCGTCTACATCCCATATTCGAGCTTGACCATCTTTTGATGAGGTCAAAATGCGATCGCCGCTATGTGAAAAGAAGATGGATGCGATGTCGTTCAAGTGTTTGGCGCTTGAGCTCATCGATTTAACAGCCTCGGCTGGCGGCGACGCGTCTTCATCAAATGCATCCAAGTCTAAGCTCCATGCGTGCATCTTACAAAACGTCGTGCCAACTGCAAACTTCGTTCCACTAGCGTTGAAAGCGCCACAAATCACCTGACACTCTTCTTGATTGCCGCCTGCATTCGCCGACGCAACAGAGTTGAGTTGATCCCCACGCGTGCGCATTTGACCTTCGGCGACGCCATCCTGCATCGCCGTAGCTAACGGTACGTCATCATCGTTACTCTCCACAACTCGACCGCCCTCAATCACACCTTGGCGAGTCATGTCTATAACTAAAGGCTTCACGACGTTCGAGCTTCGCAACGCATTCCACAACCTGATAGTTCCGTCATCCGCGGTGCTCAACAGCACGTGAGGCGCCTTGGGACAAAAGTGCAACTCTGTAATCGATCGCGTGTGTCCGAGAAGCACCGCCACGGGTGCGCCACTATCTAATTTCCACGTCCGAACGCTCGTATCTGTCGACGCCGACGCGACGATTTCCTCACGAGCGTCAATCGCGACGTACGTAATTTCCCCGACGTGACCTCGGCACGCTACGCGAAGCAACCCATTATACGCGCACCAAATCTTCACCAACCTATCGTCTCCGCCCGTGACGAGACGCGCACCGCTCTTACTCAGCACCGCACAGTACGCAGCGTCGCGATGCGCGCGAAGCGTGCGTAAACAATTCATCTTCTGCGGCACCGTGGACGCGTCGGTTAACGCGCGCGAGAGCTCGCCCGTCCGCTTCACTGACCCGTGAATCTCCCGCGCACGGATGCGCGCAATCATCCCGCCAGGCGGCGCATAACACGCCTTATCTATCTCACCGTGACTGTCGAACGCGAAACCCCCGCCCGCGCTGCGTCGCGCCGCCCGCGTCGCGCGCGTCACCGCGTCGTCTGGCACGCCCGCGAACGCGAAATCGCGCAGCTCCTCGTACGTCGCGTCGTGCTCGTTCCCGAAAACATCCACGCGACGACGAAACAACCCTTCACGCACGGCTTGCCGCTCGAATTCCGCCGAGACTCGCGAGAACGGCGCGCCGAGCGCGCGCAAATACGTCGCGACAATGTACGAGGCATCCTCTTCGCTCTGCCGCGCATCGTCGGCGATGCGCACCGCCGACGACGCGTCGCGCGCGCTCGGCGCGCGCGCGGACGTCGACGCGATGGCGCCATCGGGGCCATCGGCGCCATCGGCGTCGGCGTCGGCGTCGGCCGAGACGACGGCACCGCGCATCGTCGAATGCGGCAGCTCCACTTCGTGCCGCCCGCGACGTCAACGCGACGACCGCCGACGACGCCGACGTCGCGCGCGCACCGCCGGTCGACGAACGCCGACGCCGACGCGCACGATGTCCACGGTGACCGTGCTGAAGAAGGAGGAAGAGGCGATCATCACGCTCATGAAGGAGCGCGCGCTGGTGGCGTGCAAAGACGCGCAGCGCGAGTACTATGAATGCGTGAAAGGTCGCACGCTCTCCATCGCCTGGGCGTGTCGCGAACGCGCCGCCGCGATGTCGACGTGTTTACACGCGCACACGAGCGATGAGGTGTTGGAGGACATGAAGGCGCGATGGGTAAAGGCGGGAAAGCCGTCGATTGCGGATCGAGGCAACATTCCAAAGTTTTGAGCTTTGACGCTTTTTCAGACGTAGACGACGACTAGAAGGCTCGCGATTCGCGCGATGTAGGAACGTAGCGGTGTTGTATTGTAATTGTACGCGTATGATGATTCGTGTTGCGTGCGTGCGTCGCGAGTGCGCGTCGAGTGCGCGTCGAGTGCGCGTAGCCGGCGGCGCCGCGATGATGGATAAGTGGAGCACCTCAACCGCTTGAAGGGTTCATTCACTCGCGCGCGCACGACCGCGACGAGAACGCATCGCACGAACGACATGTCTGCGATGACTTTGACGAGCACGACCGCGGCGACGCGGGCGTTCGCGCCGACGGCGCGCCGACAAGGCGTGCCGACGCGCGTGATGACGTCGTCGAAATCCATGCGTGGGGTACGCGCCGCGGCGAGCGCGCCCGAGCGCACGATGGAGGAACGATTGGATGGACGAGCGAGTTATGCGCCGGAATCGTACACGGCGATGTGTCAAGACGCGTACGCGAGCGTGAGGGACTGCTTGAAGGATGGCAAGACGCGGATCGAAGTTGAGTTCCCCGCGATTCCGGGTGAAGACGCCGATTACAAAGCCGCGAGTGATGTGTACATCGATGCCAACGTGCAATATGCATTGGTTGTCGCCCAATCGATGAGTAAAGATCTCGGGATGAAGGTTGACATCTTAGTTCCAGACGGCGTTGAGTACCGCCGGGCGAAGAAGATTTTCGAGGCGGCGTTGGATTTATCTTCGGGCGTGCGATTGAACGTTTTAGATGGTGTGAAGAACGACGTTTTCGGTTCTGCGTTCTCGGCGCTCATGGGTAATAAGGGCTTGCGTACGCGCGCGGCGTACGAAGTGGATAACGATTTCAGCGAAGCGGATGCGTTCATCGTGGTCAACTTGAGTACTATTGAATTGGAAACTTTGGAAAAGTTTACCTTGGAGACGGCGAAGGAACGCCCTGTGATTTGCTTGAACACGCAATTGGACACGTTACGTGCGGATCTCGGTTTGTTTTCCTTCCCGGACAAGGATTTGCACTACCGATTTTTGTCCACGTTTACTCCGGCGTTTTACTTGCGTACGCGTAACTACTCGCGAACGATCAACGTCTCGCCGTTCGTGGTGAACTACTCTGGCGCTGTGTTTCGTGAATATCCTGCGCCGTGGCAGGTGATGATCAAGCAAACCAACGGTGTGTTGGCTTGCGTGGCGGAGAACGAGGACAGATTTACGCTCGCCGAAGCAAAGGAGGAAATGTTGATTGCACTCGGCATTAACGACCCAGACGACAGCCCTATGAAGAAGTTGCGCAGCGGCTATAAGACTTCCACGTGGTGGGAGGAAGACACCGACAAGGAGTTGAGTGATGCTTGGAGAACGTAAACGTCGTCGCAAATAGTTGGCATGCTGCAATATTACATATTAATCAATTGAAATTCTCACCCTTTACGCCCCGTCAATCGCGTTTTCCCGACCGCCCCGCCGCGAGCTCACTCGCTGCATTCGCTAATAACGTCGCCGTATCGTTTTCGTCATCCCCTTGAGCGGGATTGTTTCTGAAACCTCCCGAGGCGATTTGTCCGAGCTCCATAGCGCTCACGCTCAACGACCGCTTCATCGTCCGTCGTTCGCCATCTGCCCCTGGGCCACGTATTACCGGAGCCGACTTAAAAAATGCGCTAAATCCCGCCGTACATACACTCGCAACCACCACAACGCCGAAAAATATCATCACCAACAGTAAAATAACGCCCAGCACTGTGGTGGCGCTCATACCGGCTCCACCATCTGTGTTCGGCCGCACGTCGTACTGCGCCTCAAACACCTTGCCTACAACTCCATCTTGCACTTCGGCGGCTTTGATCGTCCACGTGCCGACACTGCGTAGGAAAAGAAGCCTTTCTGTCAGTTGAGCGCACTTGACTTTGCGCGCGAGCTCAAAAACGAATAGCGACGCAAACTGCCGCGCGCATCCGCGCGACGCGCGTTGCAACGCTCGACACCGCGCGCAACCACTTACGCTAACGTAATTTTCTCTCCGTCGTACGTCTTCGTGTCGGCATCATTCGAACGCAGCGTGGGCGCGCCAGAGTTGATGGTGTACACCAGTCGTTCGACGCCTCGAACGTCACTCTCGAGCGCGACTTTGAGCGCGTGCGAGGCGTCAGACGCGGAGGGCGGCGTGAATACTACGTTCGCATTCGCCACCGCGACGAGCGCGGCGGCGAGCGCGAGCGCGAGACGAAACGCGCGTCGCATTGTGGAGCGAGTGCTGAGCGTGCCTGCACCTCCTCGACCAAAAGTTGAGCGCGATGACGACGATGATATCCGACGCCTACGTCGGTGATGTGACGTGCGTAGAGATGTTTATGTTCAGTGGAGACGACGCGCGGGTGACGTCTATGCTCGCGGGTGTCGGGGCGTCGTTGCATTGGTTGAGCAGCCGCGCGCGCTCGGACGGCGTCGACGACGACATTACGGCAGCTGCACTATCCGGTGTGATGCGCAAACGTGCGTGCGCGCGAGTGTTTAATGACGCAAGAATACACGGCGTGCGGGATTTATTGTCGGGCGATCGGGCGGTGTGTTGGGGTGAGCGACGAGTCGGGGTGACTCGGGCGACGGCTACGGTGGGCGGCGGCTGGGCGTTGCGCGTAGAGCAGCCATTCGCACCGTTCGCGTCTTGGATACACGATGTTCGTGGATTACCTGGCGAAAGTGACCTGTGTGTGGCGATTGGATTGAGTGATAATACCGTCGAGCGATGGAGTTCGATGGATGATGGACAAACGTGGATACGGACGGCGAGAACGCAGTGTGAGTCGAGGTGTTTACTGTATACACTCGCCTTGGGTGGCGGTGAACGCTGGGATGATCTGATAATTGCGGCGGGTACTATATTTAATGAAATACAGGTGTGGGGCGCGAACGAGGGCGTGGTTCGAGCGAGTTGTGTCGGACATGAGGGATCGCTGATGCGCGTTCGATTTAGTGATGACGACCGCGCAGTGTACTCAGCGTCTGATGATAGGACTGCGCGCGTGTGGGACATCAGTTCGAGCATGGCTTCTGCAATGCCGAGTAAAGAGTGCCTGAAATTGAGTCCCAGCGCAGTGCTTGCTGGGCATGCGGCGCGCGTATGGGATTGTGTGCGCATCGATGGTGAGCGACCGGTGTACGTCACCGCGGGCGAAGATTGCACTGTTCGCGTATGGGATGCGAATCGCGCGGAAGGTACAAAGACGCTAGCTGATGGTGTAGATATGCAACAGGATTGTGAGCTAGCGTCGCTTCGCGGTCATCGAGGACGTGGGATCTGGCGTGTCTGTACATTGAAGGCGCCCCAAGGTGAAACATGGCTTGCGAGCGCTGGCGCAGATGGGAGCGTCAAATTGTGGAATATGAGTGACTGGACGAGTGCGAAAGATGATAAAAGTAGAGGAATGGCGTTGCGCGAAACGATAGCAAACTGCCCGCCGGGAAAAGTTGTAGAAACCGTAGAGACAGCAGAAACCGTAGAGATGGAGATGGAAGTTGACGCGAAAGAAGAGGAAGCGCCAAAAAAGCGGAAAAAGAAGAGCAAGCGAAGACAAAGTCAATTTAGCGCGACTGATGAATTTGTCCGAGTCATTCGCATTGCCCGTCATGATGAGATGTACGTAGCGACGAATCACGGATTCTTGTATCGCGTCTCGACCGCCGCAGATGCAACTACGTGGACGTGGACAAAAATCTATGAAAGCGAATCCACATTCATATCTATGCATGTCGAGGTTTACGATGACTATGATCTCATTTTATTGGCGGATCTTAATGGTGTCGTGCACGTTATAAATATTGTTCAGGCAAAGAGCGAGTGCGATGACTCGTTCGTGTTTCAAGCGTCGTCCGCTCGCATCTTGATGGATGTGTTTTGGTCAGATGGAAAAGTGTTCGCAACAATTGTGGGTGGATTGGTTCGATGCTGGGACATCAAAGACACCACCACGATGTTGTTCGAGATTCAAAACCCTTACAGTCATCGCGTTTTAGCGGTTGACTTTTCTGAAGAAATGGGACTCGTTTTGATCGGCGATCAAAAAGGCAACGCATGCGTATTTGATACATCGTCCATGGCGCGCGGAGGCACTCCATCTTTAGTAGCGCAGAAGTGGTCTGCACACGACAATGCGGCATCCATTAACACGTGCTCTATCAGAAGCGGACCTGAATTCGTTACTGGTGGACGTGACTCTAGCGTTCGCACGTGGAGTGTCGCAAATAAGACCATCGACGTTGACGACGAGGATACATCGGCGCAACTTATTCTCAATTCCAAGTGGCCGACCCCTTCGAAATCATCAGTTTTGTTTGCTCCAATTGACGAAGAAGGCGAAGTTACGCATGTTGCTGGTTACCGAGAAACTGATTTCGTAGTATACGCCGTCCGTACACAGCGACAGATGCTGCGTATTCACTGTCAAGCGCATAGTAAACCGAGTCACGTTTTATTTGGCGAAGGTGAACGTGTCGTGTTTGCGCATTTACAAGGGTCCACAATACACATTACGACCCGATGGCCCACACATGAAAATTTAGGCGACATTCCTCAAACGGACAAGTATTCTAATATCTGGTCGCACGGGTAAGTACATTCACATCTTTGCTTGATTTTTGAGTGAGCTCGTCGATCCAATGATTTTCAAATATATGTAGTAATCCGAGGTGCTTTAACAAGGAGCCCGGCTCAATGCGCGCTGATGCGAGTATATTGCCCCCAGTTCACCTGGACGTCGGCGGTATTACTCTTCAGTGCGACGAGTGTCAATCCATGAGGACCTAAAGGCAACAATGAGGATCTTCGCGCGCACAAATTGTACCGCAGTATGCGCTCATTCGTCGACTAACTTTAATTTCGTACTTTGTCCATTTGAAACACAGGCGAGAAATTCACACCATTCGAATAGTTCCACCGCCGTCGGAAGCGCACGGCGCACCACTTGGCATTGTGTCCGGCTCTGAAGACGGAACAGTTATGCGATTGTTATACTCGTCGTCGCAGCAGGAAGGCTCTCGCGTGCACTCACCCGGTGATATTTGTAAACACCCGGGTGGGCGAACAGTCAAAGCGTTGAGTGTTTATAAAGAATCCGATTCCTCTTACGTACTTTGTGCGGGTGGAGCTAAGGAAGTCTTGCTTGGCTTTCGATTGACGTGGCACAACAGCGAAGCGAATGGCTGGGACATGAAGTCTACGGCGCTCGTCATTCCAAAGCCGATAGACAAGGCTGGTACTCGAGCATGGACGAAAGGGTGTGGTTTCGTGCAACCTAGAAGTGAAAGCGATCAGCGCATCATGGACGTGGCGACGTACGAACACAACGGTTGCATGCGAGTATTATATTCAACCAGCTTGGGCGCCGTCTCAGTCGTCGCCATGGACGAGGTACAGCGCGCGTGGTGTGTGGTCTCGAGCTTAGAATATCATACATGTCCTGTTCTTGTTACGGACGTGTTGAGTTCGGCAAACGAGACGTGGGCGTGCACTGGTGGCACGGATGGCAGTGTGGCGGTGTGGCGCCTCAATGACGACGTTACCAGCAATCCTGCGTGTGTCATCAAAGGTGCGCACCAGTCTGGTGTGAATGCACTGTCGATGGCGTTTGCACCGCACGATGCAAATATAATTATCGTCGTAAGCGGCGGCGATGATCAAGTATTGCGCGTGCAATCGATAGACATATCCACCACCGGTTTGACGTTGTCTCGCGGCGCGACGTTTGATTTTGCACATTCGTCAGCCATTCGAAGTATTTGGACTGATGGCACGAAGATCGTCTCCACTTCTGTCGACCAACGAGTCAAAGTTTGGGATGTATCTCACGCGCTTGACGCTATTGAAATTCATCCTCGAGGAGGCGTAGTCACGCAAGCCCCCGAACCCGAAGCCATCGATGTTGTGCGCGCGTCTCACGACAACAGCCTGACGCTCGTCGTCGCCGGTCGTGGATTCGAACTATTCACCATAAAATAGAAATCATTTTTTTGCGCGTTGTCAAATACTCGATCGATATTCAGTATATAGATTACACGTCGATTTCGATTCTTCTACTGCGTCCCCCGCTCCTTTCTAGAATGCCCGCCTACGACATGTACGACGCAATCTTCGCAATCGCGTGCAACATCGTCACAAACCCAATGAAGCACACCGACATACCAAGCACAACGACGGGCGTAATCTTCAACCCAGGGCTCTCATCCGTATAGAAGCGCAACAGACTCCCCGAACCTTGCGCCGGACGAGCCACGCGGTCGCCGCTCGCCGCGTTTATCTTTCTTCGCACCGCTGTGTGAAGCGCGACGATACAATTCACGCGCACGGTCAGTCTACGTCTATCGCACGTGCGATCACTGTTTGACGATCACCAGAACCGGTCGCGACGACGCGCACGACGGTAAAGTTGGCGGTGATCCAATTCTCCTGAAAACACGATTCGATTACGCCATCGGTCTCCGCTACGTCGCGCGCCATCGTCGCGCCATGGTCGCGCCATCGCGCGCGTCGAAAAAGTGAACGCGAAAGATTTCTATCGCTCGCGAGCGTGCGCGCGCGCGTGTGTACGTACTTTTTGAAGACATGTCGCTGCGCGTGAGATTGTGGCGCCAGAGGGCGCCTCGTCGATCGAGCGATGTCGGTGGTTCCGCGCGCGTCGCTTCTCGCGTTCGCGCTCGCACTCTTCGCGAGCGCGGCGACGAGCGCGCGTGCGTTCGGGATTGAAGTCAAACCGCAGGCGACGGAATGCGTGTACGCGGTACGTGGCGTGTGAAGCGAATTGCGTTGATTTGTGTCTCGGAAACAAGATGCGACGCGTTCGCGTGCGCCGTCTCGTCGACGAGAACGAAGGCGGCAGAGACTGACGGCATGGTACTCGTGACGAGTGTAGAGTTTTAATTCGCCGGATGAGCACGTGTGTGGGAAGGATAGCGTCGGGGTGTACACGCGTTTCGTCATGGACGAGGCGTCCCGCGGCTGCCACGCCACGGTACAGTACGGTGAAGCGCCTGATGGTTCGATTTTGAAGACGTACCACAACGCGCAAGGGGCGTACGAAGACGAGGTACACACTGTTGGGTGTGGGACGTACCGTTTGTGTTTTGAGAATCAGATGAAGAGCAGCGCGGCGCCGCTGAAGATTGAAGTTGATTATTTCCAAGTGCTTCACAAGCCAGGGGATACGGTGCCGGGCGACGCGATTCCGAGTGTCCGGGCGTCGTCGAGCGCATCTAAAGGAATGCTTGGTAACACCGTCGGTGAGGCCGAGGCAAAGGTGAGCGCTCTGAATAACTGGGTGCAGTTGATGCGCGAGGAGGTGAAGCACCTGAAAAATCGAGCCCACAGACACAAAAGTACGGTGGAATCTAACTCGCGCCGTATGGTGAGAACGACGATGATCGAAGTATTCGTGCTTATTGGTGTCGCCGGTGTTCAAGTGATCACTGTTCGTCGATTCTTTGACGTGCAAACCAGTGTGCACGCGCGGAAACGCGCGGCGGGCGGCGGTGCGTCCGTGTATCGCAACAGTTTTGCAGAGGGTGCGTTCGCAAATGGAATCGCAGGTGTTACTAGAATTGCGGGGCCCATGGCAGATGCAGCTCAACGTGGCGTCAGCGGGGTTGCGGGACTGGTGAAGTCCCTCGGAAAGACGCCCCAAAAGAGCTCGTATCATTTGGGCTGAGCGAAATGTGCGCGGCGTATTGCGCGCGCAGACGTATTGCAGACATATAGCAGACGTATTGCGCATAGTGTATAGCAGACGTTAAAACAATTATTCTTCACAATATTCACACACTCGTGAGCGCTATTGTATATGCTATTTGTATTTTCTAATTTTCCACCGCGTTCTCGACTTCCACCGCGTCCTCGACGTGGAAGTGGTCGTATCCATGCGTTTTGCACAAGTCCTCAAACTCGTGCACTGTTCCTATAATGTGGTCCGCATGATCAGTCACGATCGGCTCCCCAGTATCTCTCGCATGCGTACCTACGAGGATATTGGTCCACCCCACCGCCCGCGCCGTCTTCAAGTTAGACACGCTATCGTCTAAAAACAAACAGTCCGCGGGGTCGGTGACGCCCGCGATATCCATCGCCGCCTGATACGCCCGAGCGTCGTGCTTCGTGTGCCACCCAACCGCACGCACATCAATAATTCCTTCAAATAAATCATCAATCCCGAGAATCTCCAAGCACCTCTGTGCGTGATGTCTCGCCGATGCGGTGAAAATCCATTTGGGCGTTTTAATCTTCAACAACATCGCGCGCAGCGCCTCGTCTCTCTGGATGTGTTCGTCGTGAGGTATATCGTGCGCAAAGTGCAAAAACTCCTCCAATCTCGACTCGTCGAGTAACTTCTCCTCTTGTAACCCTTTCAAGCACGTGCCGTACTGCTTGTACAACTCGTACGCTCGTCCCGGCGGTAACCCGAGTTCGCCCACGGTGAAGCTTTCAATCTTTTTCGTGATGAGTCCAGCGGTTTTCCAATCGTTTTTATACAGCGCGTCGTCGCAATCGAAATAAATAACCTTGTGCGTGCGGCGAGTGCTTGGGGTTGATTGTTTCCCGCCGTTACGCGCGTTTGGCGCCCCATTCATCGCCGTCGCCATCGTCACCGCGCGCATTTCTGACGCACTGCTTTTGCGCACATTTTTCAAAAACGACAGCAGGGACACGACAATCGTCGACGCACGAGCGCGCGCGCGGACGTCGCCGCCGTCGCATACGCACACTCACGATCAGTTCGATACTCACTCGAACCCTCCGGCGGGGATTTCGCGCGGTTACGGGATTTGACGTCCCGGCGTTCACCACTGCGGCGTCGAAGCGGTGGTTTGAATCTTCATCTGGCGCGTCGACTGTAGGACCGTTTGCGAGCGCGTTTGAGGGCGCGGCGACGGAGACGACGGGCGGGATGGCGTGCAAGGGTGATCATGAGTATGAATACGATGTGGTTGTCATCGGCGGTGGGTCCGGGGGCTTAGCAGCGGCGAAGGAGGCGGCGAAGCTCGGGGCGAAGACGGCGTGTTTGGATTTCGTAAAGCCGTCGCCAGCCGGGACTACTTGGGGACTCGGTGGTACGTGCGTAAACGCTGGGTGCATTCCGAAAAAGTTGATGCATCAGGCGGGAATTCTCGGTGAGCAATTCAGTGACGCGAGAGAGTACGGTTGGAAGCTCGAGAGCTCTGGGCACGACTGGGAGAAGATGGTGGAACAAGTGCAAAACCACATCGGTTCGTTGAACTTTGGCTATCGCACGGCGTTGAGAGAGGCGAATGTGACCTATTTGAATGCTTATGGTTCGCTTAAGGATGCGCACACGGTGGTGGCGACGAAGAAGAACGGCACTGAACAAGTCATCACGGCGGACAAAATCGTCATCGCCGTCGGTGGGCGCCCATCTTACCCAGACGCGCCTGGTGCGAAGGAATGCTGCATCACTTCGGATGATGTCTTTTCGCTCCCGAAAGCGCCTGGTAAGACATTATGCGTGGGCGCATCGTATATTTCCTTGGAAACTGCTGGCTTTTTGACTGCTTTGGGATTTGAAACGTCTGTCGCTATTCGTTCCATTCCGCTCCGCGGCTTTGACCAGGAAGTTGCTGAAAAGATTGTTTCGTACATGTCCACGCATGGCACGCGATTCTTGCGCGATTCTCAACCGACAAAGTTTGAAAAGCAAGAGGATGGTAAAATCAAGGTAACGTTTGAGAACACGATGTTTGGTAACACTTTTGTGGAGTCGTTTGACACCGTCGTGTGCGCCGTCGGCCGCGACGCCGTGACCGAAGGCTTAAACCTTGCCGCTGCCGGCGTCGAATTCAACGCTAAGAATGGCAAGATTCCCTGTGTGAACGAGCAATCGAACGTTGAAAATATCTACGCCATCGGCGATGTTTTGGATACGCGCCAAGAACTCACGCCAGTCGCCATCAAGGCGGGCGTCAGATTGATGCGCCGCATCTACGGCAACGGTAAGGACACGATGAACTACGATCTCGTTCCGACGACCGTATTCACTCCTCTCGAATACGGTACGATCGGCATGAGCGAAGAGCTCGCGGTTGAGACTTATGGAGCTGAAAACATTGAGTGCTACATTTCCTACTTCAAGCCATTGGAATGGGCGGTGAACCATGAAGAACACAATGGAGTGGCCATACGCAGCGATAACGCGTGCTTTGCAAAGCTCATCACGAACTTAGCGGACGACGAGCGTGTTGTTGGTTTCCACTATTTGGGCCCCAACGCTGGTGAAATCACGCAAGGCTACGCCGTTGCCATGAAGATGGGCGCGAAGAAGAGCGATTTCAATGAAACTGTCGGTATTCACCCCACGGTTTCCGAAGAGTTTACGCTTATGGAAATTACCAAGCGAAGTGGAGTTGACCCCACCAAGAAGGGTTGCTGAGGATAAGTTCGCCACCGTAATTCTGGCGTGAAGTTGAGTCGACATTTCTACAGACGATTCGGCTTTGGGCGAGACGGTGGCGTGTCTCTGTTTTGAAAGGCAGAGGCTCTCTGTGTTGTTTTCAACTAACAGGACATTCAGAAAATGTGACGGTGGTATCCGCAAACACACTTGTATGTGTCGGTATCACTTGATGAGGCTGTTGTCATTCGCGATTTGATTTCAAAAACGTTTCGCTTTCGCACAGTTAATTTGTGCGCGTTACGATTTGGAACTCCGAGAACTTTTACTGAAGAAGAGTGCAGATCTTATCATTAGCAGTGCTTGTAATGATGTTACTACATATATCTACGATCCTCCCACTTATGCTACTGAACTACGCGAATACAAATCGAGCGACGCGAGTCTTCCACGCCGCGTGAGGTAAATACACCAAGGGAGGGTCCGTTATGAGTCCAAAGTCACCAACATCTCGCGTTTTCTGCAACACAGCCTTCTCCCGTTGGAAACATTCCACGGAATAGCGTCCGTGATATCGGCCATAGCCACTCGCGCCGACGCCTCCGAATGGTAATTCGTCATGAGCGCAGTGCATGAGAGTACCATTCACCGTTACACCTCCCGCGTGCGTGTTGTCCAACAACATCCGAACCTTTTCGCTTGAGCGACTAAATATGTACATCGTGAGAGGCTTGGGTTTTGAGCGAATCACATCGATCACGTCTTTGAGATCCGAGTAAGCCAAGACGCACAGAATCGGTGCGAAGAGTTCTTCTTGGAGGAGCGGCGACGTGCTCGTCTTGCACCGAACAATCGTTGGCTCAACCATTCGCGAATTAACGTCGCACGTACCCCCGTGTACGATGTATTCGTCCGCGTGAATCTTTGCGTCGCGCAGATCATTCAGTATTTTCGCCACGTCCGCCATGCGACCTTGTGGTCCTCCCATGCGTGCCATTGACCCTTCAATCGACGCGTCTGGAACGAACACGTTCGCCCAATGCTTGCACGCATCCTGGAACGCTTGTACTTGCGATTCATGACACAAAACATACTCTGGTGCAATGCACTGTTGTCCGCAATTAATCATTCTTCCCCACATACATTGCTTGGCTGCGAGATTGATGTCTGCACAGTCCGTCACCACAACTGGATTCTTACCGCCAAGTTCAAGCACCGTGGGCGTCAAATTTTCCGCCGCAGCGCTGGCAACGATTTTCCCAACCTTACTTGAGCCAGTGAAGAAAATAAAATCAAACTTTTGCTTGAGCAAACACTGCATTACGCCAATACCATTGCCTGGAATTTCAGCGCCGACGCATTGCACCACGCGTGGGTCACAACTTTCACGCACAAGCTTCACCAATAACGTCGCACTCGCCCGGCTATCGTTCGATGGTTTGAGTATGACCGTATTTCCTGCCGCAATCGCCCCCGCTAGTGGCACTAAGCTCAACATGAATGGAAAGTTCCAACTCGAGCACACGAGAGCGCACCCGTGCGGTTGTTTCTCCACCCACTGACTTGAAGGCCAAGTAATCAATCGCGGTGACCACACGCGACGTCGCCCCGTCCACGATTTCAAATTCTTCAACATGGCTCGAATTTCATCCTTAGGGAGCACGATGTCGTAGTACAAGCCCTCGATGCCCGTTCGAGACAAATCCAACCGCAACGCTTCAAGAATCTCATCCTCGTGCTCGGTGACAGTTCGCAACAAACTCTCCAGCTGCTCACGACGCTTAGTGATTGGTAACGATACGCCGCCGAGGAAACATGCGCGCAAGTCATCCACGACGTCTGGAATATCCTCAAGCGCCGCTCCGCGCGCGCACTTCTTCGCATCGTTGACGAATTTCAACTTCAAACCGTCCGAGCTCATATACACCGGTTTGCGCGCGAACGCGCGTGGCGTGCAGAGATATTTCGCCCCCCAGAGGGCGAGTATAATAGTGATGACAACCACGTACGCGTCATCCGCGATGGCGGCGATCGAGGCGAACGCCCACATCGTGCGGTTGAGCTGCGTGCTGTGAGGGGGCGATGGCTGTCTCGCGCGGCAGTTGTAGTAGTAGCGGTAAACTTCTCTCTTTTCACAAATGTATTACAAGACGACAACTCCATCATCGCGCGAAGATTTAAAATTAATCATCATCAGTCGAACGAAATCGATCGACGTTGGCTGGCTCACGTTTACGAGGTCGCCGCTTTCTCCGCGCGCGGGCGTCCTTCAACCTTGCCAAACTCGCGCACGCTCACGCCGAGCGACTCGAGCTTCTTGAGAATGTACGACTCCTCAACCGCGGGGAATTCGGCCAAACCCGTGGGCAAATGCAAAATACCTTCGAGCACCACATCCTTGCCACTGCGATACTCATCCAAGTGACTCAACGTCACGCCCTTGGAGCACAAAAAGTCGGCGATTTCATTCACCACGCCCGGCTTGTACGGCACGTGCAACGTCGCCCGTCTCACGAACGGCAACAACGGCGAGGTCTCGCAATACGGACCCTTAATATCACGAATCGTATTTCTCGCCTCAAACACAGAGAAGAAATCGTTACGCTCGTTCGCGAACTCGCGTTTCAACGCCATCGGATCCGCGCCCGTGACCAAAAACATGTTACTCGACCGTCCACCCAAAGACACGTTCCGCGACTCCTTAATCTCCGCCCCAGTGTTCTCAATCATGCGATGGATTTGATTCAACGGACGCTGCACGCCCATCATCGCCACGAGCAGCGGCGGCGACGCCGCATCCGCGTACCCGCGCGTCACCATCGTCAACGCCGATGACGCGTTATCCAACGCGCGCGCGCGCGCGGCGCCCGAGGGCGCGGCGCCGAACGCCGCCGTCGGTGCGAGCTTCAACGCCGCGCGGGCGATGCGGGACATGATCGTGTGCGTGCGAATGCGTGTGCGAATGCGTGCGAGGCGCGCGGAAGTGCCGCACCGCGTCGCGAAAACGCGTCGATGATGGATGGAGATAAACCGGGTGTCCAGCGGCAGTGCGCGACGGATGACGACGACGACGCCGACGATGCGGCGGGCGTTGGCGCTCGCGACGCGCGCGTCGAGCGCGGCGATCGGGGATGCGCGTGCGCGCGCGTGCGCGTACGCGACGACGACGACGACGGCGAGGACGACGACGACGGAGAAGGAGGATGCGACGACGGTCGGGGCGTCATCGGATGCCAGGGCGTCTGCGTCGTCGTCGGCGTCGTCGGCGTCGATGGGGCGTAAGGCGTCGTTTGGGTACACGGAGGTTGAGTACACGGAGAAGGAGAAGCTCGTGCGTGGGGTGTTCGAGCGCGTGGCGCCGTCGTACGATGTGATGAATGATTTGATGTCCGCGGGGGTGCATCGGTTGTGGAAGGATTACTTTGTGTCGAAAGTGGGTGCGTTTGCGGGGATGACGCACTTGGACGTCGCCGGGGGCACGGGGGATATCGCATTTAGAGTGCTTCGCGCGTTGCAAAAGGCGGAGAAGAACGCAGAATTGGATGGGCAGGTGTTGGACGCGAAGACGCGCGGTCGCGTCATCGTGAGCGACATCAACCCGGCGATGTTACGCGAGGGTATTAAGCGTGCTACACAGCGCGGATTGTCGCAGTCGCAGCTTGAATGGTTGGAAGGAAACGCCGAAAAGCTTCCTATTGAAGATAATTCTATCGATGTGTACACCATTGCGTTTGGATTGCGAAATGTCACGAACACGAGCGCCGCGCTCGCCGACGCGCATCGGTGCTTAAAGCCCGGAGGAAAGTACATGATCCTCGAGTTTAGCCACGTCGAGAGCGAGCCTTTGAAGAGCGTGTACGATTTCTACAGCTTTAACGTGATTCCAAAGCTCGGAGAAATCGTCGCACGCGATCGAGACTCGTACCAGTACTTGGTGGAGAGCATTCGTAAATTTCCAACGCAAGAGAAATTAAAGACGATGATGCGCGACGTCGGGTTCAAGCACGTGACGCACGAAAACCTCACTGGTGGCATGGTAGCCATTCACACCGGTTATAAAGAATAGAAACATCTTTGTTATTCATCTACTTGTAAGCGTTGTCAATCATCGTACTGTATCTTTTCTTATGCAAAGAGGTCGTCTCCGTCAAATGCAAATGGATCCTCTTCGTCGTCGTGGCGCGACGAACGAATTTGTTCCTTCAACATTCGTTTCGACAACTTTTTCGCGTTCGCCGTCTTGGCTGTTTTCGTTCGTTTCTTCGAGGGCTCTCTAACCACCAACAACGGCGCGGGAACGGCAAAGTCGACGTCTTCCTCCTCTTCCTCCTCATCGTCGGCCGAACCGTACGTGACGATGTTCGGCATCGGTCTGGCTCGCACGCGGCGCTTGCTTCCAACTTTCGGATTCGCGGTGATGTTTGGTGTGTGGATATCGTGTCGCGCTTGTTTTGATGACGAAAACATCGCCGCTTTACGTGACGTCATAGGTTGTTCCGCCTTTTTACGCTCGGCATCGAGTTGTTCTTTGAGTTCTTCCACGCTCGCGTGTAAACGCTCAATTTCTTTCGCGTTTTGCTCAAGCGCCATGGCGTGCTCTTTATCCTTTTTATTGATGTAATCCTTGTTCTGTTTGTTGATACGTTCGACCGCGGCTTCAACTTCAACTTGTACTTGCTTTTTTGATGCGATTTCGAGCGACTGTTCAACCTTTGTACGTTCCGCTTGTAACTTCGCGCGTTCGTCTTCAGCCGTTTGTTGCACGTCGGCGAGTTGATGCTTGAGCGTGGCGATCTCCTCAGATCGGGCGTCCGCAACTTTCTGTGCATTCGACGCTGTCGATTGAATCGCTTCCATTTGGCTTTCATGCGACGATTTGAGAGCGTTTTGCTGCATTTCTAGCGATTCGACATGCTCGTTTAATTCGTCAATGGTTGTTTCCGCCTTGGCCAACGACGATTTCAACTCTTCATACTCGATGTTACGATCTGACGCCTTCGATGCCGCGCGCGTGGAGTTTGCTCTGAGTTCAGCGTACTCTGATTTAATTTTATCGTGATCTCGCGCCTTCTTTTCCAAATCGCGCTTCAAGTTTGAGATGCTTCGCGATAATTCCGAGTTTCTAATTTCCCACTCGCTCATCATCTTTGTCGCCGATGCGCGCTTTTCATACTCTCGTTCAAGCTCTTCGTCCTTGGTCTCGATCGTCCTTTCATACAGCGCATTCTTTTCCGCCATCATCTTATTCCAATTATCTGCCACTTTTGCGTGTTCCTTTTCCAACTCGACAATCATGGTATCCTTGGTCTTGAGCGACGCGGTGAGCTCCTCCACCGTCGATTGCAGCGCGGCGCGCGTCTCGTCATTCGTCTTGGTCAATTCTTTCAACGCCACAAATTCCGTCATCGCTTCTTTGTGCACGCATTGCAAATCCCCCAAGTTCGCAGACAAACGACGATTTTCAGCCTTCAACTGCGTCAACTCTCCAGTTTGTGCGTTCCAATCTTCAGTCATCTTCTTCAATCCGTCCACAAACGCCTTGTCTTCGGCGACGCGATCGTCCACCAATTTCGAAGCGACACCGTAATTTCCTTTTGATTCCTCCAACAACGCCCCCGTGCGCGACTGATTCGCCTTAATGTCTTCCATCGCATCTTCCAACTCTTTCTGTTTTTGCATCAACGTCTGTCGTTCGCGTTTACCGCCATCCAACGTCGCGCGCAACGCGCCGCATTGCGCGCTCATTTGATCGCGTTCGCGTCGCAACGTCGCGATGTCATGCTTTTGATCTTCATTCACGCGTTTGAGCTCATCGCACGTCGCGCGCAGGGCTTGAAATTCAGACGCGATGCGACCTGTGTGATGCGTCATCGCGCGAGGCGTCGTCGCGTGCGCGTCGTCAGTCAGGTTGTCCTTCGCGCGTACGTCGCACGTCGGTTCTCGACATCCGAGACATGGCACTTACCCGTTTCCGCACGAAGATTATTCAACGTGCCGCCCGCGCTGGGCGCGCTCAGGACCGTCGTGCGAGAAAACGAACGCATTTCGAATCGACTCGGGTCGTTGATGCTCGTCGCGCCGAGCGCGCGCGCGGTGGAGGATTGCCGACCGCGAGGCTGCGGCGCCGCGGAGGGCGTCATGGCGAGCTGCGATGGTGGTGGTTTTCTTGACTGCGTATCCGTCGTGGATGCGTCGCGCGCCGCGAGGGACATGTCAAGGCGCGTCTATTAGGGCGCGTGCGTGGTCGTCGACGGTCGGCGCGACGGTCGGCGCGATGAAGGCGTGCGTCGCGAGATGAAGAGGCGGTTCGCGCGTCGTGACATGAAGACGTCGTCGGCGGCTGAGCGCCGCGCGCGCGTCGGCTGGATGCGCCGTGAGACGCATGAGACGCGTGGTAATCAACGGTACAAATGTGTGTTATTAACTCTAATTTACCTTCGTCAGTGTGTTTTGTTTTCTTACCTTCGTCGGTCCTCCTCTCTGTTGTTGTAGTCTCTCTTTTGTTGGCCGTCTCCAGGTCCTCCTCCGCCGCCGCCGCCGCCAGCCCAGCCAGCCTTGTGGCCGCCGCCTTTGCCACCGCCACTGGCCCAGCCCGCGGTTTGCCCGCCGCGGTAGCCTCCATATGAACCACCCACGGAGCCGGTGGTTAAATTCAAATTGGAGTAGCTCCCACCTTTGCCACCCAAGCCGCTCAAACCGCCTCCAATCGAGCCGTAACCGCCCATCGAGGGACGACCACCATTCGCGTACGACACTTGCGGTTGTTTCTGCCCACCAGCCGACCAACCCGCGGCGGCAGAGCCGGAACCGTAACGTCCAGATAATTGCGGTTGGCCGCCACCCGGAGGCGGCGGCGGTCCCCGTTGGCCAGGTGGGCGTTGAGCGGGAGGCCGCGCGCTGCGGCCGGAATCATCCATCCGCTGACGCTTATTCTGCTCCTCCGCGCGCTTAGCCTCTTGGCGTCTCTTTTTGGTTTGGAATTCGTGCGATGGCTCATATCGAGGTAGCGTGTGCGGTTCGCACGCGAGTGGTTCTTCCCAGAACCAATCGGCATCGAGAGCGTCCGCCGCGTTGATGCGCTTGGACGGATCCAAAGCCAAAAAACGTTCTACTAAATCCTTGGCGCTCGGCGTAAAGCGGCTGAAGACTTCACGCACACGTCTCGGGTACGGCTTTTTAAACTTGAAAGTCTTGGCCCAAGGCAACTTTTCGGCTTCCGGCCAGTTTTCCTTCGTCGGCGAGCCACAAAGTTTGAAGATGAGTTCGAGCTGCTCCATCTCACTCTTCCCTGGTAAAATTGGCTTACCGTACAAAAGCTCAGCCAAAATGCAGCCCGCACTCCACATATCAACGCTAGGACCATACTGCTGCGTTCCTAGCAACAGTTCCGGAGGACGGTACCACAACGTAATAACACGGTTCGTCAACGGGTGCGCGTTTTCATTCGTGTAAGAACGCGCCAAACCAAAATCAGCGAGCTTCAAAATTCCCTCATTGTTAATCAATAAGTTGCTGCCTTTAATATCACGGTGAAGAATGTTATTCGTGTGACAGTAGTGCAAGCCTCGAAGTAATTGCTGCATGTAACACTTGATTTGTGGTAGACTAAACTTCATCCCAGGACGATCCGCCAGCCCAGTCAAGTCATGGTCCATGTACTCGAACACCAAGTAAATGCTCCCCTTCATTCCGTTTGAGTCCGTCGCCTTGCTCGTCACGATCTCCTTCAGGTCAATGACATTCTTGTGCCGCAGCTTCTTCAGGATTTTAATCTCTCGAATGGCTGTGATTGGAAACCCCTCCTTCTCGTTGTCCATGCGCACCTTCTTCAACGCCACGATGTCGTTCGTCTCCCTGCAACGCGCCATGTACACCTGTATGATACGAATAAACAAATACATCGTCAGTACACCGCCTTCGCTTCGCACACCCGTCGCGTCTCGACGACGTTCCGAACGCATCTACGCAAACCTTCCCCTGGCGGGCGCGCGCAAGATCCACCACCTCCGTCGTCGTCGCGTCGCTGCGTGTCGCATCTTACCTGTCCATACGTGCCCTCACCGACTTGCTCGAGCTTTTCATAGCACGTCACGTTGCGCGCGCCCCAGTTTTCGTAGCGGCGAGGCTGCAAACCATCACCTTTCGGTGCAGGCGCGTCGGGCGCGTTGGTCGTCGTCCCGGCTGCGGGCGCCGTCGACGTCGGCTCGTCGGCGGGTGGTGCGCGCGCGGCTAACCCGGTCCCTTGCGCGTTATCGCTCATCGTCTTCGACGGTTGGCGGTGAGACGTCGTCGAGCGTGCGCGGCGTCGTCTGACGTGGCGAGGGCGCGGGAGGCGTATGTGAGTGTTTGGCATGTCCTTTCGCGCGCGTTCGTCGCGGTTGGCATTCACATGGCGTCCAGCGCTCGAAATTCCGGGTTTTCGCACGTCGAAGCGAGTGCTCTACGCTATAATATACAATGTTCTATGTTCGACGAGTGCGGGCGTCGCGGGAAACGCGAGCGCGTGCGAATGGCGTCGCGTTAAAGTAGCGCGGTGTAGGCATCGAGCGCCGCCGTGAACGCGTCCGACGCGAAAGGTTTCATCGGTTCCAACGCGGCGTTTTTCACGATGTACTCGATATAAATATTTGAGTATATGTGCTTCATAACTGCACGTAAATCGCCGGCGGATTCATCCGTGGTGAGAAGTAACCGCAAGCCAGTGGCGGTTTCAAAGAAGTGCAACTTGTAGTTGTTCGTCGTAAACGCGTAAAAGTTACACGGACCTTCTGCACCTCTGCGAGAGAAAAAACGTACATCGTCTCGTGGTTAGAAAACAAATGGCTTAATTACCGTATTTCGAGAGCGAACGACTACATCTACATTTAATAACGTACCCAAGAGGATCCAACTGTTTCGCAAAATCTTTCAGCGTGAAGAATAGACCAAACAGCGTCTTGTGCTCCGTCTCTTCGTCGGCGCTCGCACGTTCGCGAGACCATTCGCGCTGGTACGTGCACTCGCCCTGTGTGCGTGTGAACATTATCGCATGGTGAGTACAAACGCGTAAGGCGTGCGCAATCATGACGTACGTTGGCGTTGAACATGTAAAAGGTGAAGAGGCGCATCGCGTCAAAGACGGTCGAGTGGCGACGCTATTCTGGCCAAGCGAGGACGCGGCACGTGTACTTTAATGTATAACTTTATGTTTTCACGCGTGAACGTTCGTGATTGTGTTCAATCGGAAGTTGGGCACGGTTGGGAGCGCGCGCGAAGCACTGAGGTGTGTTACAGAGGTTGCTGTTTATTACATGCTCAAAGCAGCTTTGACAAAGCTTAGGTGGTGGTGGTCTATAATGTAATGACGCAAAATAAACGCACTACACGCATCACAAAGGATGCCGAAAAATAGGGGAATACAAGTATCAGTGCTTCGCTGATACTGTGGCTCACTTCATTGCAGCTTTAGGCTGAATGGCGGCAAGTTTGTTTGGCTGTCTTCTTTCTTTTGACATTCCGCGAGAAAACTGCGGATAGCCAGTCCATTTAACGTTGTTACGAGATGAATGGGACTGAAGCGATTGAAATGACTCAGGCGAGTCTGGACGTTCGCTGTCCGAAAAGTAGTCGCCGATTTCGCTCGACGCGCGGCTTCCGCGTCGACGTCTTGGAGACGCTCGAGTGTCGACGTCGTCGTCATCGTTATCGAGCTTACCCTGTCGCGCCTCGTCTGATAACTTGTACCACTTGGAATTTCGCACTTTATCTAGCTCGGCTGCCTTTTTGCCGATGTTCGCGTGTTTACCGAATTCGGCGGCTGCCTCGTCTACAATTAAGTCTATAGAAGACGCTGGCGCCGCGCATACTGATAGTGGTGGCGCAAACGACTGCCCTTGAACAGTAGCTGAATTGAACTTCTTTGCAACTGCAGGTACAGCATCAGTAATGATGCCGAACACGCCAAGTTCGACTTGAGTACCCGTCGAGCCATCATCATCGTTTCCTTCGCCATACGTCGCGAGAAGCAAACCGCTGTCACGGACACCAGCCGCGTCCGCTGGACTGTTAATGATCGCCTTAACGTCCGAAACCACACCGCACAAGCCGCCTTCAAGTGCCACCTGCATCGCCGCCGCAACAGAACGTCGACGCGGATCGACATGATCAGCGTTTGCGTCCGTGAGAATCATCACAGGATACGAACCTTGAATGGCGCGCATCAACAAAGCCGCATCGGGATCAAACGACGAGAACACAATTCGCCGATCAGCGTGTCCAGAGCACACCGCTAATATCGAACGCAATTCTGCGACTAATCGACGAGTGTTGCAACTGTTCTCTTCATCGTACTTCAGTTCGACATTGAAACCAAGCGACTCTGGTGTATTGGCCAAAATCTGTGCGAGCGTTGGGATCTCATCTTCAACTTCCATCACCCAGGGCTGAGGCTCGGGATCGCCGCCGAAAACGCGATAAAATGTAACTTCATCCTGCGCGTCATACTCGTCATCGCGGCCGTCGTGATCGTCATCTTCGTCCGTACTCATGATACGCTTCGCGTTCTCAACACCCAGAGCGTCGACTGGCCGTTGCGCGGTGCGTTTAGCGGCTCGCGACAACTCCCGCAAGTCGGACCACTCAACCTCACGAACGCTAAAGCTTTCTAAAGGACCTTGACCGCGTCTAATAATTACGATATCGTCATGCCATGCAACCGGGACACCATCTGATGTGACTTGGATGTCAAATTCACACCACTCCGCACCGCCCTCCGCCGCGGCGTTGAATGACGCCACCGTATTTTCGCGAATTCCCGCGCCAGAAGCGCGATTCGCTCGCAATCCTCGATGTCCAATAACTGCACATCCGGATGGCTCGAAAAGCCCCGGTAAATGCGTCGGAAATGGCTTTGAATTCAAGTTTTGCGTGCTAATACGTCTGTGCTCAAAGCCTTTCTTTATGTTTTTCAATCGCGATGGCATCGTAGGATCCTTCGCGGAATTCTCTCGCCGGCGAAACGACAGCATGTCTTCGCCATCCATGCTCCATTCGCGTCTTGGTGCGACGCCAAAGTGTTCGAGAAGAGTAGGCACGATGTCTGTATCGCGAGGTGCTGGCAAAAGCTCTCCAGTGATGCTTAACTTTGGCCCGCTCTCGATCATCACCCAACCGGCGCTGTGCTGGGGCAACTCCAATAAGCCACTAACACCGTTCGAGCGAAGTTGCCGTCCTCCACCATCGTTCCAGTCGTGTGCGTCAAACTCGCCCTGCATACCGGCAGGCATATCTGCGCGACACGTTCCACCCGAAGGCGAAGTGAGCATCACGAGCCAGTCTTCTGTAGGGTGAATGCTCTGACGTTCGTGCAACGCGTCGAGAACTTGTTTCAATCGCACATCCGCAGCTTCGATAGCGGTCATATATTTCTCAACATGAGGACCGAATCCGTGCTTGAAACCTGCCTTCTGAATCTCACCCATG
>JACLAB010005946.1_pt1 | contig 32490 bp, 26 predicted proteins | sample 8027921 | NCBI WGS metagenome assembly JACLAB01 (sample SAMN15725117, study PRJNA655200) | protist metagenome | isolation source: fluorescence activated cell sorting (FACS) single amplified genomes of... | place: USA: West Boothbay Harbor, Gulf of Maine | collected 2000-07-19 | reverse complement strand
AGAAGCGGTAGGAGAAGAAGTTTACTCACTGGCGGCGCGTATGGCGATGGTGATGACGGGAATGTGGTGTTTGAAAAAGAATACGCGCCGATGCAAATCAAAGTGAACGAAAAGAAAGTGTACGACATCGCCTTTTTCACGTGCGATTTAAAAGGTACAACGATTGAAATAGACGTCGCATACGAGACTTTAAACGGTGGGAAACACCACTTAAGCACCGAGTGGCAACCAGTAGTGAGCGTCTTTTTGTACATTTTGTTGTGTTACGTGATTTTCTTCATGTTGCAATTGACGCACACGATGTCGATGTGCGCTATATATCGCAGTCAATCCGTCATATCCGCGTTGCACTACGCAATGTGGACGACGCAAGTTATGCGAATGATACATGTGAGTATATCCTTTAATCATTTCAATTACATCGACGTAAATGGGACTGTAAATGATTCTTTTTATCATGGCGTTATCATCTGTTCGAGTTTGAAGGAAATGACGTTTTGGACGTTGTTACTCGCCATCGGCGGCGGTTGGCGAGTGACGTCAAATCGAGCGTCGAGAGAGCGGAAGATCATCGGTGGTGTGACTATGTTTATGATATTCACAACTAATCTAGTCGGTCAGATGAATTTAGGCATACGAACGGTCTATTTCGTTTACGCTTTGACGTATTGTGGCGTCATATCAATGACATTGTATGCGAGCTCGAAAACCATACGAACGTTGCACGAGCAACTCGAGATTTTTCGACGATCTGGGGCAACCGAGGAAGAAGTTGCCAGAGCGCCCGTGAGAACGAAAGAACGAATGTACCAGACATTTTACGTCGCGTTTATTGTGTTTTGCGGACTCAAAATTATGAACCAGATTCTTTCCACGTATTTCGAACGCGACCACGCTTGGGTGCAATTATTCTTCTCGGAGTTTATCGATATGATGCTGTGGTGTTTCTTGCTCATTCTCTTCAGGCCAAAAGACCAGACGTACACGACGTCTTTCCCGGCGAATGGGTTCGATCCTTTTGGGTTCGATGCTTCAGTTCGAGCCGCAGAAATGGGCGTTCATCCGCGAGAAGGTCTCACGTATCTTCCTGACATTTACGTCGCTGAGGTATCGGCGGCTTCAAAAATCGAAAGAGAATTTCTTCACCGAACTAGAAATGATGATGACGTCGTGGTCGCCGGAATAGCATCGGACCAATCGTTCGACTCTGGCGGAGCCTCTCGATCGTCCACATCTGTGGATTCTATCGAATTATCCGCTCGAGGCGTGATGTCAAAATCCGCCCCCGCGGAGGAATCTTCCACCTCCACTCTGAGTTCTCTCGCCGACGGTGGGGCCGACGTCGAACAAGGCCTCGCATCCCAACAACATCAGAGCATCAGAGCTCGAATGAACGTCTACGTCATCGAAAACCCACCGACGACAAAAGGAGACGGTGCCCCGCTTTCAGAATCCATCGCTTTAGCCATTAAAATCGACGACATCGAAGCGCACCGCGCGCTAGAGAAACGAGAGAGAAGCGTAAATGAAGCCTCCGCCGCCGCCGCGGTATTAGATGAACAAGAAGAAGGGCACGCAGCAGCCGAGTAGAAGTCAAAACGAGAAAACGATCAAAATGTACTGTTATTTATATTTGTAGATTCTAACTGTTGTATTTACGTGCTATTTATTTTTTAGATGGTTGTGAAGTTGATTTCCCCTCATAAAAGCTCTACCCCGTCCACGATTTTCCCTACTACACTAGAAAAAAGATTTTCACCTCACGAAGAAGTAAAGAGCGAGGGAGCGCGCGTAAGAGAGAGAGATTGGCATCATGAATTCGCGAGGGAGGGAAGACGACAAGAACAACGGCGAGAAGGACTCATCCTCCGTCCACTGGGGGAAAAGAAGGTTCGAGAACGGGGAAGAAAAAATCACGCAAAATCACAAACGAAAATTACGCAAAGAAACGCCGTCGTACCACGGCGGCGTGGACGATGTCACGCGACAACGCATCGAAGACCGAAAGAAGAAACAACCCGGACACAACAGAGGGATCGAATCTTTAAACGAAAAACGGCACGGACGAGGAGGAAAAGGAGAAGGGCGGTTTGATAATAGGAACAGAAAGAGCGGCGGGAACGGTTTACGAGGATTCGAAGACGAAGAAGACGACGGAGAGTGGGAAGAGACGCCGGCGAGACGAGCAAGGGATAGCGGGAACGAGACGCCGTCTTTGAGGCACCTCGACGATTCCAACGAAGACGACGATGCTTGGACGAATAAAGCAAAGATGGGATCGATTAGCCAACCGAGCGGCGGCGGGAATAGAAGGAGCGGGAATAGCAACAGTTCGCATAAGTTTTCCATGCGCTTCGAGGCGGACGACGACGACGACGACGATTCGGTCGCAAAGAACGTGGTAAAAGCGACGCCTTTGACGGCGACGCCGTCTTGGAAGTCCAACGAGTGGATGATGGAGAAGATTACGAAGAATCAAAATCAATTCGTCAAAGAAGGAGATAAACTCACGGTTGTCGAAAACGAAGACTCGCTGGACGTGCTGGAGAATCAACGGATGGAAGAAGAGGCGAGGGAGGAGAATCGATTCGGGAATACAAACAAAGATTTAGATCGCGCGTGGTACGACGACGACGAAGGTGGGGGTGGACACGGCGACGCCTTCGATCCGTTCGGAGAAAAAACAGACGTGAAGTCAAAAGAACGCTTCGAGAGGAAACAGTTGGAGTACGCGAAACGGTTAACCAGAGCGGACGGGTCGTTGATGACGCTGGCGAATTCCGCGCGATTTTCACAAATTCATAAAGACCACGCGACGTGGGAAGAAAACAGAATGTTAACGTCTGGCGTCGCTCGCGTGAAAGAAATCGATTTGATGGCGCAAGACGAAGATTTCGGCGAAGAGAAGGCGATTTTGTTAGTGCACGATACGAAGCCGCCGTTTTTGCAAGGGAAAAGAGCCTTCGCGAAAGCGCAAGAGGCGTCGTTGCCAGTGAAAGATCAAACGAGCGACATGGCGATGATTGCGAGGAAAGGGTCCAACTTAGTTAAAGAAGTTCGAATGAAAAGGGACGAGAATAAAAGTCGCGATCGGTTTTGGGACGTGAAAAACTCGAAAATCGGCGACATCACCGGAACGACAAACGAAGAAGACAAAATCGCGGAAGAACAAAAGATGAAAGAAGATGAGGAAATGCGCAAGCGTGGGGAGAAGAATGACGTCGTTGGCAAAGACGGCGAGATTGATTTCAAAGCGGATTCAAAGTTTGCGGACGCGATGAAGGAAAAATCTGAAGCCCAATCGGATTTCGCCAAGTCAAAAACGATGAAAGAACAGAGAGAATTTTTACCCGTCTATAAGTGTAAAGCAGATTTAATGTCGGTGATTCGCGAGAATCAAATTGTTGTCGTCGTTGGTGAGACTGGATCGGGGAAAACCACGCAAATGACGCAGTACATGCACGAGGCCGGGTACACCACGTTTGGTATGGTTGGGTGCACGCAGCCGAGACGAGTAGCCGCGATGTCTGTAGCGAAGAGAGTTTCCGAGGAATTCGGGTGCGAACTAGGTCGAGAAGTTGGGTACGCGATTCGTTTTGAAGATTGCACGAGTTCAGATACAATTATCAAGTACATGACTGATGGCGTCTTGCTGAGAGAAACGCTCAGAGATTCCGATTTGGACGAGTATTCCGCGATTATCATGGACGAAGCGCACGAGAGAAGTTTGCACACGGATGTACTTTTCGGTATTTTGAAGAAAGTTGTCGCGAGGCGAAGAGATTTCAAGTTAATTGTTACGTCAGCGACGCTAAACGCGTCGAGATTTTCGGATTTTTTCGGTAACGTTCCAGTATTTAACATTCCTGGCCGAACGTTTCCAGTTGAAATCATGTACAGTAAAACGCCCGTGGAAGATTACGTGGAAGGCGCCGTGAAACAAGCGTTGGCTATTCACATGTCTTACCCTCCCGGTGACATTTTGCTTTTCATGACTGGCCAAGAAGAAATTGAAACCGCATGTTACGCGTTGGAGGAACGTATCGCTGAGCTCGAAGCAGACGCCGAAGGGCAGACGAAAATCCCTCCGTTGGCTGTGTTGCCGATTTATTCGCAACTGCCTTCGGATTTACAAGCAAAGATTTTTCAGTCCGCGGAGAAAGGCCATCGTAAGTGCATCGTTTCTACGAATATTGCGGAAACGTCGTTGACGCTAGATGGCGTGAAATACGTCGTCGATACGGGTTACTGTAAGTTAAGTGTGTATAATCCTCGAGTAGGTATGAACGCGTTGCAAGTGTTCCCGTGTTCTCAAGCGGCGGTGAATCAACGTTCGGGAAGAGCCGGGAGAACCGGTCCCGGAATAACCTATCGCTTATACACGGAAATGGCGTACAAATACGAGCTCTTGTCGACGACTGTTCCGGAAATTCAACGGACGAACCTCGGCAACGTCGTTTTGCTCTTGAAATCGCTCAACATTGAAAATCTGTTAGATTTCGATTTCATGGATCCGCCGCCGAAGGAAAACATTTTGAACTCAATGTACCAGCTATGGATTCTCGGTGCGTTGGATAACGTCGGCGGCTTGACAAAACTTGGTTCGAAAATGGTCGAGTTCCCCGTCGATCCTCCATTAGCCGCGACTTTGTTGAAAGCCGAATCGCTCGGGTGTTCCAACGAAATCTTAACCGTCATTTCTATGCTCTCCGTCCCTTCCGTTTTCTTTCGCCCGAAAGATCGCGAAGAAGAGTCCGACGCCATGCGCGAAAAATTTTTCGTTCCAGAAAGCGACCATTTAACGCTTTTAAACGTCTATCAGCAATGGAAAACGAACGGTTATCGCAACGATTGGTGCAACAAGCATTACATTCAAGGTAAAGGCATGAAGAAAGCGAGAGAAGTACGCGCGCAGCTCGCGGATATCATGAAGTCGCAAAAAGTGCAGTTGACCACGTGCGGCTCGGATTGGGATGTCTGCCGACGCGCTTTGTGCGCGTCGTATTTCCATCAAGCCGGTCGTTTACGTGGTATCGGCGAATATGTGAACTGCCGAAACGGTATGCCGTGTCATTTGCACCCTTCCTCTGCGTTGTACGGATTAGGTTACACTCCCGATTACGTGTGCTACCATGAAATCGTAATGACGAGTAAGGAATACATGCAATGCGTGACGGCAGTGGAGCCAGAGTGGTTGGGAGAATTCGGGCCCATGTTTTACACGCTGAAGAAATCACACTCGTCGTTGGCGCAATCGAAAGCGAAGCAAAGAGAAGAGAAGGAGAAGATGAAGATGGAAATGAAGCAGAAAAAAGAGCTCGAAAACGCAGAGAAGAGGAAAATCCAGGAAAAGATGGAGGCGAAGATTGAGAGAGAGTCGAGAAAGATCGTCACGCCAGGAGGAACTGGTTTACGCGCGAGTGGTGCGTCGTCTTCTATTTCCGGTGGTGGCTCGAAGTTTCGAACGCCGTCCTCGAAACGGCCCGGAACGGGTGGGAAGACGCCGAGACGTTTCGGGTTGTAACGCATTGACGCATTCGTATAAATATTTTAGAAATTGTAGAAAGCAGTACGTAGTTAAAAGTTTTAGTAGGAAAAGTAAACAACGCTGAAGCTAAATATTAATATATATAAATCTATGCGGAAACGCTCAACCGTTTCAAGTGTTCCATGAACACTTGCAAACTCACGTCGTCGGTGAAGATTACATCGCTTCCACCGGCGTGTCCGTACGGCGAGCCTTGCGAATTGTGCGTCGCGGACGGGTTCAATTTAGCTAACAAAAATCTCGCCTGCGACCCGTTTTGATCGCAATCGACCAATCTAGGTACCGGGAACCGTTGGTTTAAGATGTAATTCGCATCTTCTTGCGGCATTTTTAACAACTCTGCGAACGCTTTGTGTTCTTCTTGTTCTTGATATTTCGCCTTGCGCCATTGCGCGATGGTGGAGCCGTGGAAAACGACGACGGAGAAGTACGCGTCTAAGAGTAAGATTCTATCCGGCGCGACCGAACAGACGTCCAACAATACCGGTTCAGGAGGCCCATTGAAGGAATACGCGGTCAATGTCGGTTGAATCATGACTAAAGAATTCAACACGTTTTCGCGCCATAACACTACTCGAAAATACGCGGTTTCGTCCGGCGAGTTGTTGAACACTTGCACGAATTGCGATCGACGCAAGTTGAACATAAACTGCGGAAATAAAGAGAACTGCGGAGCTAACTGGAAAGAGTGCGGATCTTCTTTCCTATACTCGCCAAAGCGTTGACACGCGCCTATTAATTTTCTATCTAACCACCTCGTCGCAGCTGGGCCGTCCATCTCGTCGTCTTGTTCCATTTTCCACGTCAATTGTCGAGCGATCAACACAGCCGCGGCTTCTTGGTCGAAACCCATGGAGATTTCCGGAATGTTTTGCCCGCTTGTCCATCTGCGAGTGGTGGTGATGACTCTCAATCGAGTTTCACCGGTCGGTAACGTTGACGTGCAGTGAAACTGTAAGAAAAACTGAGGCGCGCTTTGATATTGTTGCTGCTGACCGTAGGGGTTTTGACCGTACCCGCCTCCACTAGCTCCGTCTGGCTTCTCTTTCGCGACCTCAAAAAACACCGCCAAAGTCGTGTTCCTAGTCAGCGCGCACATTTTCCAAGCGGTTGTTCCTCCATACCCAATGCTCACATCCGCGACATTTCCTAAATGTCGTCTCGCCGTATCCAACGCCGCGCACGGACCGACGCATCCCGCAACCTTCACGTCTCTCGAGGTGATCACTTCGAAAATTCCATTCGAATGCACTTTTAGCGGCGTCACTTCGTCCGAGGACGACGAAACGCTTTCTGGACTTGGTTCTGGTTTGTTTTGACTCCCGTATAATTTCACAAACGATTTCTTGAACACCACGTGCGAGAACGATTCGGCTAAAACAACCGCCCCGCCGGTTTTTTGCGCGCACCCTTTCATTTCGGCTAATCCAACCTGATCGAGCGCGCACGCAAACACGTCTAAAGAGTGGCCATTCGCGCACAACTGAGTCGCAATCGCGTCGTATTTTTTCTTTGCTTTTGTAAATAAAGGCGCTTTATCTTGCGCGATATCTTTGTGCGATCGAGTCGCATTTTCCAAAGCTTTCGGCACGATGTTACCCGGACCCTCTGTACACGGCCCGCCAACGAACAAGCACGCGCGTGCCGGGTGACCGGAAGGACATCCTAAAGACAACAGCGTGGATGCGACGGCTAACGCGGTCCCCGTGGCACGATTATGTCGACTTTGTGGCAACGGCGCGAACGGGTCTCTCGCCAACTCTTCTAAAATCGCCGAGAACGTAAACTCGCACTCAGACAAAGGCACTAAAAACGACGAAGCTGGATTCGTTTGTTGATACGGTTGTTGTTGTTGTTGTTGTTGTTGCGTGTTTGGATTTTGATTCTGACTCTGATATTGTTGTTGTTGCGGTCCACCCCCACCTCTCGAAAATGTCAACTGATCCCTAATCTGCGCGGACGTGTGCTCCTTCCCGCCTCTAAACACGTACGATTTCGGACAGTCCGCAAACTGCAGCTCGTGCACGTGCACGTGCGTCCCGAACGATATCAACCCGACTAAAGAATCTTCCGGCAGCAAACTCAGCGCTTGCGTCAAGCTCGCTTTTAAACTCGCCAACTCTTCATCCGACACGCACACGTCCACCAGGAACAAATACGCCGGCGGCGGCGTCACTTTGTTCGGGTTGATCGTATAATCAATCACCAGATAATTCGGAAACAACTCCGCGGGTAAGTTTTGCTCGGTAATCCCCGCGTAATGCGGCGGAAAATTGTTCCTCGCGTGGCAAAACGGGCACACGAACAGTTTCGAGTTGAAGTCGATTTGCGCGTAGGGGTTCAAACACGCCGCGCACGCTTTACACCGCACCGGTTCGTAAGGCACAACCTAAAGCGTATCGAGAGAAGACGAATTGTATAAAGTCAGAAAAGAACAGAAACGTACGCGTTACGACCAAAAATATGCGCGAGAAAGAGAAAAAGAGAGAGGTATTCATCGGATGTCGATGCGCGCTCTTTTTGCTCTTTTTGTCCGTTTCCTCCCTCTTCTTGGAGGAAATTGGATCCAATTCAATCCGCTCTTGAGATTGTTCTCATAGAGTGAGAGACAGAGAGAGAGCGAGCGCGAGAAAACCGAAACGCGACGCGCATCATCGCACGACGAAAGAGCACTCTCTCGCGGAAAGAAAGAAATACCGATCTTGATATTCTCATCGTCTTAAAAATGTCTTAAAAACGTACCGGCACGTCCTCGATGTGTTTCAGCGGGGTCACGAGCGCGCCTAAAGGGACGACGCATTTCTGCGCCGATTGGCGATCGTCCGGCCACGCGTTCAGGGAGAATCGAACGCCGTCTTTGTTTTCCAGGTCCGACCAACTCGTCGTCATTATTACGTCTTCTTTGATAAGTCTTCTTCGTTGTCTTTATTCGTGCAACGATTAATTTTGAAGCTTCACTCGAGAAACAGGTGCCTTATATCAAACGGACCAAAAATAAGCAAAAAACGGTTCAATTTACAGACGAAAAAAAAAAAGGATTGACCAAAAATAAAAGCAAAAAACGGTCAATAGTATGTCTCGCATCATCGATTATTCCAAATGGGACCAACTGAAGTACTCGTCTTCTGAAGAGGACGACGACGAGGGTGAAAAGAAGAACGCGGAAATTGCGAGGAGGAGCGCAGCGCTGGAGAATCTCTCGCTTTGTTCTTCTTCTTCTTCACCGATTTGGAACGGGTTGGTGTTGGATCAAAAGGATGTTTTTGTCACGCATGTGCTTCCGAAATTGAATAGGACAGATCGGTTTTTCTTTTCGAGGGTGAATAGAGAGAGTTCGGGTGTGCTTGCGTACGCCAGGTTGAAGGTATCGGAATTACGTGCGATGGTTCACGAATGCACATCCATTTCGACGATGGAATGGATGTGGAATAGCTTTCCCTGGGGAAAGAAAGATAGCGGTGGATATGTGATAGATCAAGCAAACTTTTGCTATCAAGTTGCTCTAACGAACAAACTCGAGTTTCTCAAGTGGGCGAGAGAAGTGAAACATTGCGAGTGGGATAAACAGACGATTAATAAGGCCGCATTTAATGGTAATCTCGAGATGTTGAAGTACTGCTTCTCGAATGGTTGCCCGTGTGATGAAGAAGAGTCGTATAAACAAGCTGCTTGGAAGGGAAACCTTGACTGTCTTCGGTTTCTTTCCGACAAAGTGAAACCTTCCCGAGAGACGGATGAAGAAGCGGCACCACACGCAGCATGCAATGGTCACTTAGACATCTTGAAATATTTCATTGAAGAACGAAAGATATGTGATGAATCAAAGGAATCCTGCGTGGCAAACGCTACAGCGCAAGGCCAATTCGATTGTCTCAAATACTTGGTCGAAGAGGCGAAAGTGCCTCTTAATCGCTGGCGATACAACGCGATAACTCGTTACTACGAACACCTCGAGTGCTTACACTACTTGCAAGAAAAAGGGTGCCCAGAACCAACGGACGAACAATACGCTGAATTTCTTGAGAACATGAAAGGCTCAAGGCTCGAGGCTCTTAAAAGAATGGCGGAAGCATTACCGGCGGAATACAGATTCGATTCGTGGACCCGCAAGTAATAATAAAAAATCTGACTAACCGCGCGTCAAAGTCGGCAAACAAAGTTGTACTAAAACCGAGGAGGAGGAAGGAACAACCTCCTCGGAAAAGAAGAAGGAAAAGAGAAGAGTTACACACATCTACACGTTTTAATTATTGATATATATATATATTATCTACTGATAAACACGACACCGTATGTGGTATCACTACGCTTGGCTTGTAGAGAGAGAGAGAGAGACGTACCCTTTATTTGTGCACACATTTTTACCTCAAAGTCACCTCTCACACAAAATAAAACACAACAAATCATGTATGCACACTCGTCGTAAACGCGAAGATTCGTTTTGATCATCATCATGAGACGACGACGACAGTTGCTGTTCGCGGACTCGATAAAATCTGCGTTCATGCGACGCGTTTCTGAGACTGTGTCGTCGTCGTTACCATCGAGGAGCATCGACGTCGTTTTAGACGCGAGACAGGAGGAAGTCGTCGAGCGTTTATCGAGTTTGTGCGACGACGACGAGAACGACGAGAATGATAACAACAACAACAACAACAACAACAACAACAGTACCAGCGGAAAAAGAAGAAGTATGAAGAGCGGCGTGTATTTGTACGGATCGCCGGGCCGAGGAAAGACGGTACTCGTGGACAGTTTCAAGGATGCGTTCACGAACGAAGAGAAGAAAAAAATCAAGTCGCTTTCGTTTCGCTCGCTCATGGATGAGATGCACGAGAACTTGATGAAGATACGAAACGTGCGAAATCCAGTGCGAGAGATTGGGAGTCGGTATAAGAAAGCGCACGAGGTTTTAATCGTGGACGAGGTGGAGGTGACTGACGTCGCCGACGCGCGGATCTGGAAAGCGTTCGTGGAGAGTTACTTAACGGAAGACGACTTGGAAAGCGAGAAGAAGAACACGAAGAAGCGGGAGAAGAACGCGAAGAAGAGAAACATATTAGTGTGCACGTCGAATTTTAAGCCGAAACAGTTGTATAAAGGTGGGTTGAATTGGAAGAGTTTGTTGGTGTCGGAGGTTTTGAGCGAACGTTTGGATGCGGTGTCGTTGGACGGCGAGGAGCACGAGTCGCCAGAGAAATTTCGAGACTATCGAAAAGCTTCGTTCGCCGCAGAAGAAGCATCGGCACGTAAAATCGAGGGAGAGACGTCGTCGTTGTCGTCGTCGTCGTCGATGATTTTCGGGGACGATGCCGACGCCAGTTTACGACTACACTGGGAAAAATTGATGCTTTCTTCGAAGAATAGGTCGAAAAGACACCATCATGCTCTTTCAGATCGATTGGAAAAAGATATACGAAGTGCAGCGACGAGTATCGAGGCGAACGCGAAAGCGGCGTACTTTGATTTCGCCGCTTTGTGTGGCGCGAACGCGAAATGGTCTCCGAGAGATTACGAGAATCTTTCTAAAGCGTACGAATTTGTGTTTTTGGAATCGATACCGGTATTAGACGTCGCCATTCTCGGTGAAGACGTCGTCCGGCGCTTCGTGATGGTCATCGACGCTTTATACGCGAACAAAACGAAGCTTTACTGTTCATCGCCATCGACGAAGAGCATAGCCGATTTGTTCCCGCAATCATCATCAACACCGTCGCGCGAAAACTCTTCCTCCTCAACAGCAACGGCAACGACAACGTACGTATCCAAAACAGGAGGCGCCTCCGGGCGAAACGCGACCATGCTTTCCGAAAATATCGAATGGTCCGCCACCGGTTTAACCAAAGCCTCCCTAGCTGCGTTGTCCTCGGGGAGTTTCACGGACAAATCCAAGCCGAGATGCCAGTCGCGTTTGTACGAGATGAAAACCGAGGCGTACAAAAGAGACCGCCCGGCGTAGTACTAGTAGTACTAGTAGTAATAGTAGTAATAGTAATAGTAGTAGTAGTACGCGAGAAGAGCCAACAACAACACACACAAATCGTGCGTGATGGTAGAAAAAAAAGGGAGTTGGCGGCAAAGGGTTTGTCGTCGCGCGTGTGTTATTAGACAAAAGCTGCCTCTTTCCTGCAGAGAAAAGATGACGTGGAATCGCTGGATTTTCCTCCACAAAATCACTCTCGTTTTTTATCAGAACTCCACACACACGTACACATGTTTGCCGTTACCACGACTCCCACTTCGCTTTCATCCTCCGCGACGAGAAGCTTGAAGAATAACAAGTCGTCGTCTCTTTCGAAGCGCGCGAAGTGTTCCTCGATTGTTGTTTCTTCTTCTTCTTCTTCTTCTTCTTCTTCTTCTTCTAAGATGGATGAGAAATTCGATCGCCGGGAAATGTTAAAGAACGCGTTGGTCGCCTCGGTTGGCGTCGTCGCGGCGACTCCGATGCCGGTACGTTCGTTCGTTCGTTTGGTTTTACCGATGATCAGTCGCGTTTTTATGTGCTTCGTTGTCTTTCGTCTCGATCATCAAAAGGCGGAGAAGGAAACCCGACGCGAAAGCGCGTTTGTGGGTTTGATCTCTCACTTTTCTCTCTCGTCTCGCGCACTCGAAAGATGAGAAAACGGAGCAAAAATGTACTGACGAAACGTTTTTTTTTAAATCTAATCTAACGACCACCAGGCGCTCGCGTTGTTCGGTATCGGCGAAAAGTCGGACGCGAAGTACGAAGAGGACACCAAGGAAGTCATCAACCAAGTTCGCGAAGTTTTGGACTTTCCGATGGGCGCCGACGGGAGAGAACAGTCCATCGAAAAGACGAGAGCGTTGACGAACGAGTGGGTCGCGAGGTACAGAAGATCTGGGGATTATTCCGGCAGACCGTCGTATGGTCTCACGTATTCCGCGTTGAACGCGGTGTCTGGGCACTTTAATAACTTCGGGACGAAATATCCGTTTCCGGCGAAGAGAAAGGATCGAGTTTTTGAGGAGTTGACGAGTGCGGAAACCCAAATTTCCCGAGGTCGCTAAATAGAGAGAGAGAGAGAGAGAGAGAGAGAGAGAGAGAGAGAGAGATTTATATATTATTATAGAAATGAGATGAAGAAAGAGGGAAGAGAGGTTCTTTGCATTTGCGCTTATAACAACATGTAGCATGTGTTTTATTATTCATTATACCATCTATGCGTGTCATTGTTAAAACCTGACGCTTACGCCACCTGTCTTTCGAACCTTTTTCGATGTGCGTTGCGCGCGAAACTGTCCTCGTACCGCTCTCCTATTTTTAATCGTTGGCTTTTTCAGCCAGTTTTTGCTCTAAATGTTCGCACGCACCCGTCACAAACCCTTTCAAATCGTTCATGAATAACTCGCAATCTTCTTTCAGCGCTTTCCTCTCGTTCTCGTCTTCCACTTCCTTCGGTTCCTTCGCTTTCGCGTCGCGAATCTCAAACTCGTCGTCGGCGATAGTTTCGATGCTAATTTCCGGCACCGTGAACGTCCCGTCTACCTCAACGTAACCATCGTCGTAATCAAAATCTTCGCCTTTCGTGTACGTCGCTTTTATCTCAAATTCCGTCGTTTCCAAATCTAATCCGTGTTTCATTTTTCCTCTCGACAAGACTATCGAACAGTTCCCAGTGAGCTTTTTCACACTCAACAACAAGAATCTTCTCCTCCATCCACCTCGAACCTCCTTCGATTTGATGTGCTCTTTTTCGCTCGCGAACCATAACTCATCTTTACACTGTCTCCTCAAAATTTCGTTCAACGTCGTTTCTGCCCACGATAAGTACGAGCGCTCCTCGAACGTTTGCGCCGCGTTCCATTTGCTTCCTTTCACTTTCTGGCTTTCTTCCTCCAATCTCAGAGACTCCTCCCGAGTGAGTTGTTTGTTGTTGTTGTTGTTGTTGTCGTTGCCGCCTCCTCCGTCTCCTCCTCCGGGGACGTTGTCCCACCAGTAATGGTAGCCTTTCTTGCTGTTGCATTCAAGGCCGGACATGTTTTCTCGAGTGCGTCAAAGTGGCGTTTTATACGTACTCGAAGAGAAAAATTCTTCTTTTTGCTTAAATATCTAAATATACATACGAGTATTCTACGCTCTAATCCTACTAAAGCCCGGTGCGTTGCCTTAACCGTTCCCGCGCGTTCCCAACCGAGGAAGCCGCGAAGTTTCCCCACGGCCCTCGTCCAAAACCTCTCGTGCTCGTGTTGTGTCTGCTCTCTATCGGCGGCAAGTGCTCGAAACTGGAGTGCTCCGCGTGTATCGGTTCTCGATGTTCGCATTTCTTATCCCAACACGTTTCACATAAGATGTAATTTTTGTCCACGCATTGAGAACATTTGAAGGAGTATTGACCTTTCGGAGCGAGCGAGTCGGTCGTCCATAATCGTCGAGCGCCGGATTCGATTTCGTTTTGGCAGTGGCTACATTTTTTGTTCGGCGCGAGGTGGCGTCGGTTCACGCCGGAATCGGTCTCCGACTCTTTCGCCAGGCGAACGTGAGCATCTCTCGCTTTAATCGCCGGCTCTAATCTTTGCAGCAAGACTCTGCACTTTGTCAACAACTTTGCGTTCACTTCTGGTCTCTGCGTGTCCATCGTTAACTCCACCGCGTCCGCGGTTTCCGTAAATCCGCACGCCAACAAACACTCTCTCGCGAATCTCTTCGACCACACTTTCTCTACAAACGACCCCCCAGATTTCTTCGTCAATTTTCTGTACTTCCCTTCGTTCGGTTGTTCGCTGATATTCCTCAAAATCTTATACAAAACGTCTCTCGCGTCCACCCACTCCTTGCACTCGCGAGCGCTTTCGCACCGCGTCAAATACCGCAAAGGCTTCAAAATCAGCAAAATCTCTTCTCTGGTCACCCCGTCTCTCTCAAACAAGTCCACGTCTAATTGCAACTGAAACGTTTGAAACTGCTCCGGTTCCGTCCATCTAGTCTCGTTCGTCTCTCTATTTACGTAATACGCCCGGCCTCTCGTTCGTGCGTCTGCTTCGTCGTCCGAACAGAAATATTGTTCCCAATTGGACATGTTCCGTTTCTTCTTTTATCAATTCGGCAACAGAGGCGCTTTCTTCTTCCTCTTCCTCCCGAACAAAGAGGCGCACGGATTGCAGCAGTAGCAGTATAAACTCGTAAAGCACAAGGAGAGGAAAATCGGGTACCAAAACGCCAGGAGGAATGCAATCGAGAGTTTCATCGTTTCTTTGGTTCGAGTTGTTGTGTGGGATTTTCACTCCTTTTTCCTCGTTTGAATTTCCCTATCCTATTCTAGAATGCCACACAATTATACACAAACTTCTTCATTAAAGAGTTCGAATAATGTACATCAGCGCACCATCATCTCTGCTTCCGATATCGGCGACGAACACCAAAACTCGGATTTTATCCAGCGCGTTCGCGACGTCTTCCTGTTCGGGAAGGAGGCGTTTTAGTGGGAATAAAAATGTACCGAAATCGAATTTCCGGGACGACCCCCGAGACTCGAAGGCTCCTCGAAGATGTTTTCCGACGAGCGCGAGCGCGTCGTCGTCGTCGTCTCAGGATTCGACGATGACGCCGATTCAACTGCAAGACGTGGCGAGGAAACAGTTCGAGAACCGAGAGCGAAGTCGAGCGCAAATGGTACGTCATCCTCGTTTACTTTTTCTTTCTTCTCGGTGTGTTTGACCGAGAGAGGGTGTTTGGGAAAATTGTCTGACTCAGCACGAAAATTCTTTTTAAATACAGGTGGAACGGCGGTTACAAGCGTTTCGATCGGGAACTTTCGAACCGCCGAGACGAGAGAAAACGCCGTTTAATAAACCAACGCCGCATTTTTTTAGCGCAGGAGTGATGACGCCGAGAAGAACGGCGTTTTTGGAGTTTGAACGGTTGGAGACGTGTTGATGAGGCTCTCTGCTCTTTCTTTCTTCTCGCCGGAGGGAAGCCGAACGAACCGGAAGCCGAGCGAAAACGAAAATGTTGTACCAATACAGGAGTATATATTATTATTATTATTATTTAATGCACAGAATGCGACGATGTACGTTATGTGAGGAGCGTGTGTGTGTGTGTGTCAGTTTTAGATGCGAGCTTATAAAAAGCATCGAGGCGCGCTTTGAACGCGTCGTTGAATCATTTTTAATAGAGAAATCTAAAATACAAATACAAAAGCTAAAAAGAACTACTCAACCCCCCTCTCTGCTACTTCTATCTCGGCCCTAAATACGTCACCTTTCTCACGAACTCCTCCGTGGTATCTTTTGCTCCGACCCCGGTCCCTCTCGGCGTCTTCCTCTCCAAAAGTTGATCCGGTCTCGGCACGAACGTTTGCGAACTCAATCGGCCTTTCGTCACTCTCACTTTCGTCCCGTCGTCTAAATAGCTCGATTGAATCCGAACTCTCCCTCCGGTATTCGGATCGACTAAGCTCACGTTCGAGTAATGTATCGGTTGTTCGACCGATAAAATCTGTCCCGGTGGATTCGGCTCCCCAGGTTGCGGTTGCGGCTTCACGTGTTTCTTCACCAAGTTTAACCCTCCCACGATCAGTTTGTTTTCTTTCCTGAACACTTTCGTGACTTGGCCAATCTGGCCTTTATCTTTCCCCGAGGTGACGATCACTCGATCGCCGGTGAAGATTTTCCACTTGTTGATGAGTTTGTTCGAGCACGCCTTGACGTGTTTGGTGACGTGTTTCGCCGAGCGGCGGAACGCGGAGGCGGAGGACGACGCGGACATGATGATGTTTTACTCCCCCAAAAATCAAAGCAGGGCTGAAATGTGACGATGATGATGAGAGAGAGATCCTTTCACGAATAAACCGCCAAACTTTTGCGACGACAAAGACGACAGTGAACGAAAACCGAACTCACGCGCTCGCTTTTTCTCAAACGCAAGAGCGTGTATCCGTTTCCCTCTCTCTTTCCGATGTACTATTCTTCTTCGTATTTATAGAGAATTTAATGAGGAAATGTCTTCATTTTTTCCCCAACACAAAGAGGGAAAAGAGCGAAGGAGTGAAGGAGCGAGCGCGCTTCGTCGTCTTCTTTTGAGAACGATGGAGGCAGAGGAGGAGGATGAAGGAGAAGAGGAGCGCGAAAGAGGGGTAAAGTCGGAAATGGTGGTGGTTTCGCCGCCGTTTGCCGCGTCGGAGGACTCTTCTTCCAAATCGCGAGAAGAACAACAACGACAACGAGAGGAGACAAAGCCGTTCGAGCGGATCGAGTGGCCTCGACCGAACAAAACGAAACAACCCGGGGACATTTTATTCTGGCCGAGGACGGACCAACCGATAGCGTACACGCACTGGGCGGTATACATTGGTCGGAGGAAACCGATGGGGAATAAATTCGTGGAAAATGAAAGTTTTCCCGAGGCGGTGGTGCACTTGTGGGGCGCAGCGGACGCGAAGGATCGATCGATGTCCAAGGACGCGGCGGTGATTTACAGCGAATTGAGCGAGGTGAATTGCGAGAAGGATGCGCCGAGACCTTTTTGTGGGAATTATAAGTTCGATTCGTTGTATACGCCGATGCGACCGAGTCAGATTTTGCATCGAACGTTTGTCGCTTTGGAGCATAAGTTTTACGAAAACGAATTCGGAGGGTACTCGGTGACTCTGAATAATTGCGAGCATTTCGCGACGTGGGCCAGGTACGGGTTTCAGCACTCGAGTCAGGTTGGGGATGTGTTGACGACTGGGTTGAGCGCGTTGGGGACGTTCATGATGGGCCCTCCGGGATTAGCGTTGGGGTACATCGCGGGCAACTTGGTCCAAGACGAAACCAGGAAAGCGAGGAGGCACAAGAATAACCAATTAGACGAGGCTATTAGATCCAGTTATCGGAACGAAAAGAAACAGATGAAACCAGGAATGACAGCGGAGGACAAAGAAGGAGAATCCTCGACGATATACGAAATTCTCGACGAAGAAGCCACTCACGACTTTTCGGACGAGAAAGAAGTCGACTGGACAGTTGACTGCCTCCTAGATTACGTGGAAACGTCAAACGTTCAATTTAGCCAAGAGAAACACGATAAATACGAGCAACACGATAAACACAGGGACGACAACCGGCCGTTTCGTGTGTCTCTGAAAGCCGCGGATGAAAACTCGGCGTTGTACAAGGACCGAAAATCCTCAGCCGGCCAAACGAACATCATCGACGTAGATTCGCGAGGTGAAGTCCGACTCGGCGGCAAAGCGCAACCCAAACCGGAGACCGACTTGAAAGAACTCGCCAAAGACTTGGGTAAAATAGGAAAAGAAGTAGGTAAAGGCATGCTCAGCATGCTCGGCTGGGTCGCCCACGAAGCGCTCGAAGGGGCCAAGAAGAGACAAGAAGCGAGAGTAAAGAGAGAAAAAGAGGCGTTGGAAAAGTTGGAAAAATTAAAACTCCAATCTTCTTCTTCTGCTCCTGCTGCTCCATCGAATACTGCAAACGACGAGAATAACCAACCGTCTGCTTCCAACAGTAACGAAGACCGTTTTTGATGTTGTCGTTGTAAAAATACTATCATCGCACGCGCTGTAAATAAATTACTACCCAAACTGGCAAACGCTCTAATTTTCACTCGTGCACAAAAAAAAGGGGAAAGAAAATTCTTCATTGCAAACACCTCTTCTTTTCGCGCGGCGAGTACTACTACTACATGCCTACCAAAGAGTACCGCATTCCAAAAAGGATCGAGAACGAGAATACCATGTCTGCGACATTAAACGATACGAACGGGGAGGACCCGAACCCGCGAACGGCGACGAAAATGCCCGCGCAAATCAAAAGTAAATTTGGTTTTTCCCGGAGCAACAAAACTATTCCCCAACCGAAATCGAATATCGTCGGTGGAGGAGGACAACAACAACAACAACAACAAAGGCAGCACTTTCAAGACATATCGAATAACAGCGGCGATAGTAACGGTGAGCATTTGAACACTTCATCGAGAGGGTCGATGATGAAACATACGACGAATGGGTTGCCGAGAGATCCGAGGATTCGACGCCAGGACGGGTCCATATCGGGTGGGATTTTGTACGAAACTGGAGGACGAAAAGTGAACACCTCGAATACGAATACGACTCGCGGGGGTCACAATATTCGAGCACCGTCGGGGCCAGAAGACGAGGACGAGCCGTTTGAATTCGCACACACGTTAGACGAGGAAGAGATGCGGCAGAGAACGCCGGTTGGGGCAACGTATCGCAACACGCATCCGATGTTCGCGAACGGGTTCGGGAACCAACGCGAACAACCGTACGCGCCGAGCAGCCGCGACGGGTCGAATAGCACGATGGCGACGTCTTCGTTTGTAGTACCGGAAGTGCTCTATTGGAAGGATCCGGCGAGGACAACGTTGCACTTTTTCGGTGGGTTTGTCCTCATGGGCACGTTTTATGCGTTGTCCGCGGCGAAGGCGTCGGTGTTTTCGCACTTGGCTTACGCGATGTCCTTAGTGGTGATGGGGAAGTACGTCTTTGCCATTGCGTTCCCGAATGCGGCTAAAGGGATAACGATGAACCCAGAAAAGATGGCAATCAGAGCGAGGAATATGTGTTATAAATTCAACGCCTTCACGGAGAGGCACGAACGGTTTTTTGCGGGTAGAGATAACAAGGCGACGTTGGGCGCGTTTCTCGCGTTGCAAATGGTGAAATGTGTCGGCGGAGCGTTGTCCACGAGACAACTGTTGTTTTTGGCGTACATAGGAGCGTTCACGATGCCGTGCGCTTGGGAGAAACAGAAAGTATTCGTGTACGAGATGTATTGTAAAGTACAAATGGCGATGCAGGAGAAGTGGGCGGAGTTTTCGCCGAGAACGAAAGTGACGAGCGGGGTGTGCGGATCGGTGATGGTGTTCAAATTGGCGAGCGCGCAGACGAGAGTGAACGCGGTATTTTTAGCGCTCGTGTGTTATAGGATTATTAAGGAGCAACAGAGTTTGCGATTGCACGTGCAGCGGATGGAAGATGTAGTCGTAGGAAGCGTGCGGAGGATGAGCCGCTCGTTCGTGGACATGGTATCGCCAGTGCCGAAGCGATTCGGCGCGCGCAGTTAAAAAACAATGTTCTCTCAACTTATCCCAAATATACTCGGTACCTGGGTACTACTATTACTACTATTACTAAACCTAAAATAATATATTGTCACCATCATCGTTTCAATCTTCAAATGCTTTCAGCGCTTCTTTATTTTCATCGCAAAAAGTATTATCGAGAGGAGGATGGGAATTTGGCACTTCGTCGGGGATTCGCAAATACATATTGAGCTGCGCCGCGATTTCGTTTAAGCATCGTCTCGCATAAAACGTCTTATACGGGGGAGGCAAAGTGTTTAACATCGCGCCGAGTTCACTCGCTTTTTGCATGGCGTCTTTACCCTTGACGGGGTCTTTGTTCCCGTACACATCTTTTCCGTCGTAGTCTATATCTACTCTGTTATAAAACACGTTCACGGCAACCGACGGTTCGTTCGTCGCGCTCGGGAGCGACGTGACTCTGTGGAACCAAAGTGCCGGTATGTACAAAGCATCTCCAGGTTCGAGCGTACACACGTGTGCGCGCTCCAATCTAATAGCATCAAAGAGCCTGTAATTATACTCCAACTCTTCGTCGCAGCTGATCTCGTTTATAATTTTTTCGTCGAAGTTTTCATAGCCGCGCATATATTTTAATCTCGCGGACGAGCCCTCGACGTTCAACCACGGTTCACATTCTGGCGCGTACAAGATGACGCGTTTCCTACCGCTCAACTGGTGTAAGATATTGTCTCGAGTATCGAAATGCATCCACAGCGTTGTCCCTGGCGAACTAACGCGCAGAACAGAACTGTGCGTTACAACCGTACCATTACTATTAACATCACTATTATTCCGCGCCGCCGCGTAAAAGCGCTCGACCATTCTCCGCGTCTCGCGACATCTTCCATGAAACGTTGGAGTATCAAACGGATTGCGCTTTGTTTCTGGATCTTGGAAATCAGTCAGAACGTTCGCCGCTTTTTTCGGACCGTTCGTGTGACGCGTGTATAACTTCTCTCCTTTTCGTATTCTTCGAATCATCTCTCGCCAGGGCATTTTCTGAAACGTAAAATTTCTCGGCGTGTTTGGTTTCCTGTGCCCGGCGAGATCGACGTGTGTTGCGCTGGGGTCGTCGATCACGTGCACTTCCACGATCAAATCTTTAAGAAACTCCTCGCTGTTTGTATTTTCCACCGTAATACTCTCGTCCATATACGTTTTATCCGAGAACATCTTATACGGCTCGCCGCCAACGCGTGGATACAAATCTAGGGGATTCTCCGAAAGCGAAATCTCGGGAACATTCATGCCTCTCTCGTTCAAGTCCGGCGGCCATAAGCAACAATTAACCCTTTCACACGCATCGTTACGTCTTCTTCTCGAGTACTTGCCCGGAGGACACCCCTGTTCAACACCACCCGTCGTATTCGTCGTCGTCGTTGTTTTTCGTTGCGGCATATTTCACACTCACACCTCTTTTCGATATCTTTTTTGAGGAGGAGGAGGCGAATTTCTTTTTTTTTGGTCAGACTGTCGTTTTTTTTCAAGCGCATCAGCATCAGACAGATTCGAGAAAAAATTTTAAAAAACGAGACACAAAGAAGAAGAAAAAAAAGAACTTCATCGCATCTCCACAAAAAAGCTTTGAGAGTTTCTTCGAAAAGCGCTCTGTGTACGCGCGAAAAGAAGAGGTCAACAAGAGAAAGACGAACGTAAAGAAGAACGAGATAGTATCGCGAGCATTCTTTTCTCGTCGTCGCGTTCTCTTTCTCTCTCTCTCTCTTCTGCTTTTGTGAACATTGCACACACACATTCATTTTCCCGGGTAAAATTTCAAATTTTAAAAAGAGAACGAAACATGTACGAAACGCCAAAGAATAACATCAACGACGATGATGATGAAGACAAAGAACCGAACGATCTGCGCGCAAAACGCACACAAACGACGACGCTTGATGACGCTCGAGTGGAAGGAAAGATCTTCTTAAATGACGAAAAAACCTCCCCGGAAGAACACGAATCCGCAGCGATTTTGTTCGAGCTGATGTCCGGCTCTGCGAGGGTGGTTTCCCAAGAAGGAGAAAAGAGGAAAAAGAGGAAGAAGCGCGGGAACGCGACGAACAACAACACGATGATGAACAAAAACGCAAGTAAGATGATGAAAAAGACTTTGATGACTCCAATGGTGACGAATACGATGAAGACGACGAAGCGGAGATTATCGGCGAAGTTCGCGGATGTTGAGGAGACTCGCGCCAGAGACGCCGCTTCCGCCGAGAAAGAGAAGAGGAAGAAGCGAGAACCGAAGAAAGAAGAAACGACGAATGCATCGATGATGAAACGAGAGAAGCAAGGACAACTTCAGCAACGGAACACGTTTATGAATGATTTCGTTTGTAAACAGTTGGAGGCGGACGCGAGCGTGCCGAAAAGCTGGGTCGCGTTCGCGCGAGCGACGGCGCGAGGCGAAGACGCGGCGGTGATAGAAGCGTCGACGTGTTTAGACGACGCCGAGGACGAGTTTAAATATTTTAAAAGTAGACGGAAAACAACAGCGACGACGACGACGAGTAGCAAAAAGAAGAAGAACAACGAAAACGAGGACGAGGACGAGGACGAGGAGAACGAAGCGGGCGTAGAAGACCAGAATGGCGTCTTTATCGACGCCGCGTGTAGAAGAGCGCGATATTCAAAAGGCGTGACGAAACTGAGCGCGGATTTGATTCGACAGAACCCTTCCGCGGCGTGGTTGGAATGCATCGCGGCGGATGCGCACGATCGCGCACGACAAATCTGGCGTACTAAGAAGAGATGCGAAAAAATGCGCAAGCAAAGCATCGCTGCCATGTTCAGAGGCAAAACGATGAACGACGCCTCGGCGCAAAGCAATCGAGAAGCGGCGGTGGGGGATGTGAGCGCCATAGCGCTCGCGAACATCTGCGCAAACTGGGAACTTGGATTGGCCAAAGAGATAGAACTGTATTGCGACCAGCTAGAAAATGTGGAACTGATTAGCGAGAAAGCGATTGCGGAGAGCACCACCCCGTCATCATCTGAAGAAAGAACATTCTCGATGGAGCAGTTTGAACGCTCAGACGACCCCGAACACCAAAAGGCGAAGCGGCTCGCGACGAAGCTTCGCACGCACTCAGAAAAGGTAGCGGCGCTGTGGAGACACAACGCCAAAGGTAGAAATGCTTTTTAATATGTATTATGTTTATATTCATTATATTTGTTGTATTACTCGCGTGTTTACTGGCTAACTCAGCAAACCCGCAAAACTGCTCGGTCCGGTTTCCACGTTTCGCTTCGGAAGACACGCAGCCACCATCGCGGCATCTTTGCTCTCGCCACCACCACCGAAGATGACTTGTGCAAATCCATTCATCGTGGATTCTCCGCACGGACGCGATGCGTCGTCTTCTTTACCGATACCGGCAAAGATGGAGTCGAATCCTGCGAGTCCTTGCGGAAGTAAGGAATTGGGAAAATCACCGGTGGAGGTGTTTTCCTTCTCGCCGTCTGGTTTCATCCACATTGAAATTGGCATGTCATTGTCGTCGTTGTTCTCTAAATCGGATTCTCCACCGTACTCCTCTTCCTCTTCTTCTTCTTCCGGCTCTTCTTCGGCTTCGAGCATCGGTTTACGGTTGCGTCTTTCGCGATTGCCGCCGTTGAGTTCGGCTTGCAATTTCAACGCCAACATCGAATCCGTCTCTGGTTTGATCTCTTTTGGCACCGGCTGTTTTGCAAACTTGCTGCTAGTATCTATTTTGCGCTTCTTTTCCTGACTGGAGGGTTTTATCGTCTCGAGCGGTTGTTCTTGTTCGTTGCCGTTCACGAACGCTCCGACGTCAAACGCCGACATGGTAAATTCCGGCGGCGGTAACGGCGTTCGCGTCCTTTCGTCAAACACGGTCGAAAAGTCAAACTTGTTGTTATTATTGTTCGCGCTATCTCTGTTCGCTATCATCTGTTCCTTTATCGCCATTTTTGTTCTATACGTGTAATCTTTTCTCTTCTTGTCCCCGCTTCCATCCGGCGGCGGCAACGGCGCGAATCTCCAACTGTATTTGATTTCAAACGTCTCCGGATACCCTCGCATCTCGTACGCTTTCACCGCGGTCATGTCGCCGATAATCTGCTTATCCCAAACAACGCACGGTTCTAAGTTCACCGAATTATCCCCTCGCATATTCGGACGCATGGTGAACATGAACGCTTTATTCCTCAATCCGTTCTCGTTTCCCGTTTTCCTCTTCTCCTCCTCTCTCGCTTCTCGTTCCAAAAGTGCAGCCGCCTCTTTCCATTTTTCGCTGAAATGGTCGCAAATATCCCCCAACTTTTTCCTCAACCGAAAGGTCAAATCTACGATTGGATTTTGTCTCGTCGATTTGATCGTATTCGATATCAGCTCTGAATCTGGCGTAAATCGAATTGTTATTTTCTTCTTCCCGTCGTCGCAGTGTTGAATCGCTTTCGCTTGGTCCATGTTGATCGCCAAGGAAGGTGACGTTCGAAAAGGTTCCGTCGTCGTCGTCGTCGTCGTCGTCGTCGTTTCCAACGCTCTTTTGTGCTTCGCGTCTCCCGCGACGACTCGCTTCGGCGTCTTCATCTCCTCGTTGTTGTTGTTGTTCGTTCTCATCTTGTCTCCTACAACATGATCTCCTAAAGTCTTCTTCATCTTCGGCCGTCCCACCGGCGCTTTCCCGCTCTTCTCGACCACTTTCCTCCTCTCCTTCTCCATCAACTCCGCCAAGAAAATCGCGTTCCTTTTCACCTCCTCCGGTGAAAAACCATCACTCGTATCCGGAGGATAGTGTTTCGAGGACATGAACGCGAACCAGGCTTTCCAAGAGGACGCTCGATCTTCCTCGTTCGATTTGTCAATTTTTTTAAACTTTTTCTCCGAGTTGAGTAATTGCGTTCGAGAGAGGAGATTGTTGATGCGAGGGAAGATGTAATCTTGGTCCTCGTTTCGCCACATGTCTCGTTTTTTGTTGCTCGGAGACATTCTTTCTCTCTCGGAGGCTAAAGGCACGAAAACGCGTTTCCTGGGAAGGCGCGGGTCGCTGCTTTTGCTGATGTGATACGCGCGCGTATTAAAAGCGAGAGTGAGTACAAATGGAAGAAAATCTCGAGATTTCAAAATCGCTTCTTACAATGCAATCGAAATTCTTTCTCTCTCTCTCTCTCTCTCCGAAAAGAAAAAGGAAAGCAGAAACTCTCTCTCTCTTTACGTTTGAAGTTTCTCTCTTTCGTCCAAAGAAGGTGCGTTTTGAGCGCACGAACAGAGAGAGAGAAGTTATGATTTGCTCACGGCGTTTCGTATCTCTCTTTAAAAAGTGTTTCTCTCTCGTCGTGGGAGTTGTTGGATTTTTGAAAAAAAAAAGTGACGAATTCAATTTTCATTTGAACAGTCGGTTGAAAAAAAAACAGAGAAAAAAAAAATTCAGAATTTACTCAAAACTGTCCCACGAGAACAACACGACTGTGAATGAAGAAGCACAGAACGCTTTCTTGTTGACACGCGCTGCGCTTACTACTAATACTATACTAATACTAACACTTTAAGAAGAAGAAGAATGGGCATCGGCACGCACAAAAACGACGCGCTCGTCTGCCTGAACGATTTCGCGTTCACCAACGCCTTGGTGAAGCAAGGGTCGAGACGAGACTGTTTTCGTCGGAAGCGCATCGACGACGACGGAGAAGAAGGTAAAGAAGAACGAGGAAACGATGCACAAAATTCGATTCGAAAAATACGCACAGAAATCATCGACGAAGGGAACTGCGTGTGCACTTTAGGTCAACTCGATGGCGATTTGAACAACACGCAGACGAAAGTGCACTGCGTGGTGACGGGAACTTTGAATAAACCACACGGGAGGTCCGCGGAAGGGTCGTTGAGAGTGCACGTGAAAATGTCGCCCATGGCGCACCCGACGGACGCGCCGATCGAGAAGAATCGAGAACACGAAACGTGCGATGGTTTGTCGAGAATGCTGGAGAAGTGTTTTCGAGACGCGAGGGCGTTGGATTTGGAGAGTTTGTGCGTCAGTGCGGGGAGGTACGTGTGGCATTTAAGGTTGGATGTGACTCTTTTAAATCACGGCGGGGATTTGCCGTTGGCGGTTTCGATAGGCGCGAACTGCGCGTTAGGGAGCTTTCGGAGGTACGAGTGTTCGATAGATAACGAGACGAATCGCGTGACGTTTCACGAGGAACGGGAGAGCGTGAAGTTGCAGCTGATGCATCATCCAGTGGCCGTTCGGTTTGCGTTTTACGATGGAAGTAACAGCAAAGGGAGCGGGATAGACGAAAACGAAGAGAGCAAAGAAGATGCGGACGAAGAGGACGAGAACAACAAACCGCATCAGAAATACGGCGTATTGGTGGACGCAACCGTAGAAGAAGAGGCGTGCGCGATCGGGTTCGCGACAGTTGCGGTAAATGAACACGGAGAGACGTGTTTCTCGACCATGGATTTTATGGGCGAGAGATTAGGGAAGAGCGCGACGCGAGGCGTGGACGCGACGGCGTTGGCGGGAGTACACTCCACCGCGAGCGACGTAGCTAAAGTAGTGTGTAAGGAAATGAAAGAGGCGCACGAAATATTCGAGCAGAAGCGATTGGAAGAAAAAACGAGACGACGGAAATACGATCCAGACGCGCTCGAACGGGCGGCGATGAAAGTCGGCGAGGACGAAGAGAAAGAGGATGGCATTAAGGAAGCGTTACTCGAAGACGCAGAAGCGATGGACGCAGAAGCGCGCGCCAGCGAAGATTCCTCCGATGAAGATGAAGATGATGATGCAGAAGATAAAGAACACGTACCGTTGGTTTCGCTGAAACCTCCACCGAAGAACGCGTCGTCTTCTTCCTCTTCCTCAGAAGAAGAAGAAGAAGAAGAGAAATCGAGCGACGCGGAAGGCGACGATATCGACGATATGTTCGATGAAGCAGAGAAGAAGCAGGCAAAGAAAAGAGCGAAAATTGCCGCGAAAACATGGGACGAGGCCTTACCCGGAGACGGGAAGAAATTATCCGACGCGGTCTTGAAGAAGAAGAAGTTGAATAAAAAGAAAGCGCCGGCCAAAGCGAAGAAATTAACATCATCGTCCAAGAAATGATTTCGTAGTAGAGTAGTACATAGCAAATACTACTCGTCGTAGGAGAACTAAAAACCTTACCTTTACATAGATTTATGAGGTAGTAGTAGGTATAAGAATAGATTTTTATTATTAGAGATTATACAACTTGGTATACTTTTCCGTCAAGTATTTCGTGAACGCTTCGGCATCGAGCGGCTTGCCCGTGACTAAAACCAACAAGTCATCCGCGGAATCGCATTCACTGCCTCGATCGTGGACGTTTACGCGCAACCATTCGCGAAGCGGCGCGAACGTGCCTTTTGCGATGTCGTCCTCCAACGTCGGCAAAGCTTTCTTCGCCGCTTCGAAGATTTGACACGCGTACATTGCACCCAACAGATACGTTGGAAAGTATCCGAACGCGCCAGACGACCAGTGGACGTCTTGTAAAACGCCTCGCGAATCGTCTTCGATGTCCACGTTCAAATATTGTTTCATTTTCTCGTTCCAAAGTTTTGGTAAATCGTCCACGGCGATTTCGCCGCGCATCAAACCAATTTCCAACTCCGTTCGCAACAAAATGTGCAACGGGTACGTCAACTCGTCCGCTTCCACTCGAATCACCGACGGGTTTCTCACGACGTTCAAAGACGCGTGCAACTGTGCTTCGGTCACGTTTTCAAATTCTTTCGGGAACGACTTCTTCAATTCCGGTAAAAGAAACGTGGAAAAAGACGGCGATAACGCGACCATGCGTTCCCACAACAACGATTGCGATTCGTGGACGCCCATCGAGTGCGCGCGCGATACGGGTTGATTCGCGTATTCCGTCACGTTTCTTCCTTGTTCGTACAAAGCGTGCCCGGTTTCGTGAATCGTCCCGGTCAAACCTTCCGACAAATCGTTTTCTTTGTATCGCGTGGTCATTCGTACGTCTCCGGGACCGCAGCCTCCCGTAAACGGATGCACGGAAACATCCAATCTCCCTTTTTCTAAATCAAACCCAAGCTTTAACGCGATCTCCTTCGATAACTTTGCCTGCGTATCCACGTCAAAAGTGCCATTGCTCACCACGTTTTCGCCTTTTTTCAACGCCACCGGCGACTCTTTCGCGTACACTTTTTGAATCAAATCCACGACGCACGTCTTCACGACAGGAAATATCTCATTGAGACGCTCTGCGGTCATTCCTCTCTCGTACTCGTCTAAACTCGTGTTAAACGCATCCTCCCCGGGTTTGATCAACTCGCACCTGCGTTTCACGAGATCAACCCACTCTTTCAATATCGGCGAAAACGTCTGGAAATCCTTCGCCGTTCTCGCCTTCACCCAAATCTGGTACCCCTCGGATTGTAACTCCGCCGCTTTCTTCGCCATATCGCTTGGAATTTTCGCCGACCGTTCGTACTCCTCTTTCGCTCTTTTCACGTTCGCGATATCTTTCGGACGTGAAGGTTGACTGTTCGCGATGAGTTTCCCTAATTCTGAATCGATAGATTTCTGATGAATAACCCCTGCTAATACCGCGGACGCTTTCGAACGCAACAAAGCCGCGTGTTCTCCACTCGGCATCATCGTCAATTCATCCCACCCGGCTAAACCCGCCAACGAGGACAAGCAATCGATTTCGGCGAGTTTTTCTTTCAACCGCGAATACGTCGTTTCTTCTTCTTTCGTAGTCGTGGACATCATTTTTCCCGCTGATTCTGCTGCTGGTAAAAGTCTCACCACTCTTCTTCTTCTTTCAAACGAGAGTGTTCGTCTCGTCGTTCTCGTTGTCGCGCGAGAAAAGGCCAGTGCCATTCTACCGAGACGCACGAGAGAGTACGAGCGCGTGTTTTGTGGTGTTTGCGTGCGTGTGAAAAAAACAACGACGTTTGACAGACAAGACGGAGAGGAAAAAAAGCAAAAAATGAATAAGAGGGAGAGACGCAAAAAAAACAACGAAAAAGGACGAAGGAATTTTTTCGGATAAAATAATGGGACCTCGCGAAAAAAAGAGGAGTTCTATAATAAACGACTTTGCCCTACTCCGTCATCGCTTGTCGACGAGAGAACACGAGACCACATCACGGCGGACAGAGGAGGAGGAATGAAGAACTCTTCCTCGGACAAGTCGACGAAGAGCAAGAACAACAACAAGAAAAAGTACTACGCGGTCGCGAGTGGACGAAAACCAGGCGTGTACGAAACCTGGGACGAGTGCAAAAAGCAAGTGTTCTCGTTCCCGAACGCGCAGCACAAGGTAAATAATAATACTTTCCCCCCGTCCTTTCCTCCCTTTGCGCGCGCGAATGCGCTGCTCTCTGATGAAAGAATCTCTCGAATCTGACATAAACGCGTTGCCTTTCTCTCTCCTATTCTTATTAAAGAGCTTCTCGGCGCGAGCAGACGCCGAGGCGTGGGTGAAAACAAACGTCGTCGAGAATCCATCGTCTTCCTCCATCGCCGCCGAGGTGAGACCAACGATTCCGACGAACACGCAAAAGAGGAAAGCGCATACAAACAGCACAAAACAAACTTCGATTACAGAATACCTAGACAAAAATGAAGAGGAGTTTGAGGACGACGACGATGGATGGACGACGGAATACGAACCGATGAAACCACTTTCATCACCACCGGCGAAAAGAACAACAACAGCGAGGGGGAAATCCAACGGTAACAACACCAAGAGAAAACTCAACACGTCCGCGAAAGCGAACGCGGAAGAAAACGTACCCTTCGTTTTGGAATTCGACGGCGCGTCGCGAGGAAACCCGGGACCGGCCGGTGCTGGAGCGTTAATTCGAGCGCCGAGAATACCGTCAGACGCGAGAGAGGAAGAAGAAGAAGAAGAAGAAAGGTGTGGTGAAATCATCAAAGAGATTTGCACGTCGTTGGGTGTCGCGACGGTGAACGAGGCGGAGTACCACGCGTTAATTACCGGGTTGAAAGCAGCCATTGAACTCGGGATCGAGGATATTCGGGTCCGAGGCGATAGTAACTTAATCGTCAGTCAAGTGAAAGGCGATTGGAAAGTGAAAGAGCCGAGGTTGATTCCGTTGCACGCGGAGTGTAACGAGATGAAGAAGAAGTTTCGCAGGTTTGATATAGCGCACGTGAGAAGGGAGTTTAATAAAGACGCGGACGCTTTGGCGAATAGCGCTATAGATGATGGAACGCACACGAACGATTACGAGTATAAGATGAGTGGGAGCGGCGGCGGCGGATTTTCCGGCGGCGGCGGTGAAGGCTTGGGTGGCGGGAACGCGAACGCCGCGGCGCGAATGGTTCGACGAGCGCACTACGCCAACATCGCGAGAGCGACGTTGTGTACCATGCGCTTCGCTCGAATAGCTTTGCTGTAAAAAGATGTATAATAGAAGAAACTGTAGTAGTAGTATTAAGAGGACGAAGAAGATGTACTCGTTAATCGTATTGTCGTTGATGATGATATAAATACATGTGCTAAAATTTACTTCTTTGCCGCCGACGATTTGTTGAAGAAGCCTTTCTTCTTGGCCACAGACTCTTGTTTTTCAACCACCGAGCTCGTCGTCGTCACCTCTTTCTTCTCGTCTTCATCTTCAACTTCAACTTGCTCTTCTTCTTTGACTACTTTCGTCGGTTTGCTAAGCACGCGTTCCGTCTCCTCTCGCGCGATTTCTCTCGCCGCCGCCATGGCATCCTTCTTCGCTTGCGACAACTTGTTCTCCATTTCCTTCTCTTCCTTCGCGCGTTTCAGCTCTCGTTCTTTGCGTTCTCTCTTTTCTTTTCGCTTCCGATCTTCCTCTTTCTTCATCGCCTCAAACGCTTCCCGTTCTTTTTTCAACGCATCCAGTTCTTGCTCGAAACGCTTCTTGCGCTCCTCGTTTTCCTTCTCAAACTCGGCCCGAATGTTCTCCGCAGCTAACCGCTCGCGCTCTTCTTGCGCTAAGCGAATTCGTTCTTTCTCGGATTGCTTAAATTCAGGCGTTCTCGGGGAGGAGAGTTTTTCGGAGTAAGCCGCGGCGTCGTTCGCGGTGCCGTACGCCGCTCGCGAAGGTAACGGCGGACGGCCGTTACCTTTCCCGCCAGTCTCTTCGTCGACGTCTTGGCGTTGTAACACGCCCGGAATCGCCCACGGGTGCGACACGGAGCTCGGGTACTTTCTCGCGATAGCTAACAAGGCGACGGCTAAAGCTACACACGCGGTACCGATGGCAATGAATGGCGGAGAGTATTCCGCCCACTGCACGAAGGCTTCTTCGCGGTTGCGAGGCTTTTCTCTCGTTTTCTTCCTGATGTCCATCTCGATGGCTTCGGTCAAGTCGTGCGGAGAGACAATCTTCTTGCTGCTGCTCGACGATTTGCTGCTGCTTTTGTTGTTGCTGCTGGATTTTACCGACGATGACTCTTTCTTGCCGACAGAGGGAGAGCTTTCCTTCGAGGATGAAGGAGCGCTCGTCTTGCCCGCGCGTCGAGGCGCTTTCGTCAACGGCTTATCAACCGTTCCGCTCGTCTCTTTCAAAGCCTCTTGTACTTTAGAAGAAGATCGAGAAGAAGAAGAAGATTTCTTCGACGCGTAAGCTTTGCCGGAAGATCTTGTTGATCGATCGTTTCTTTGCTGTTGAACTTGTTCGACGAAATCTTCTCCTCGCGCATCTTCGTAGTCTTCGTCGGTGAGATCCTCGATTGGTTGCGCGTAAGAGGACGAGGAAACCAAGGTTTGTTGACGCGGCGTCCACGTGCGCTGCGGTAATTGCTGACGTTGTTGTTGCTCTTGCGCTCCCGTAGCAGGGACGCGAATAACGACCGGTCCGTTTGTTGCCGCGAATTCCATCTCCGTGTTCGCTCTGCGCAACACCATGGTGGATTTCTTACACGCATTCACCGAGAACGAGCAACTCGCGTATCGAACGGCTTGGCACTCGTACACTTCAGCGACAAAACTTCTTTCGAGCTCACTCGCATTCGCGCTCGCGTCTGGGCACGCGCGCGTTTGCTTACAACTCTGATCCGGGTGTTGCTCGGGGCCGAGTAAAACGCCCTCAGAAGATTCAACGCACGCGTTGACGACGCCAGAGGTTGGGCACTGCGCGTTCCCGAGCTGTCTCGCGGTATCGCACGCCATCGACGCGTCGCCGTTCGGCGTCTCGTCGACAACATCGTAACAGTGGTGCTCAGCCTCGTCGGCTTTGCCTGGGCACGCGCACGAGCACGAGCCGTACGCCGAAGGTGAATCTTCAAAGTTGTTCGAACGAATCGGCGCGTCGGTGAGTCGTTGTGGCGCGAGGTTTATTCCGTTACGCAATCGACTCTTGTCGTCGCCTAGCACGCTCTGTTCTCTCTCGTCGTTCTCTTCCCTCAGATCCCCGTTGTATTGTTGTTGTTGTTGTTGCCTTTGCTCTCGCGATTCTTCGCGATGGATGTTGCGTTCAATTCTTTGAATATTCTCACTGTTCAACTCTTCTTCTTCTTCTTCTTCTCGCGCTTTCTCGTCGTCGACAATGTTGCGATTTCTCCTCGATGCGAGTAATCTTTGCTGCGTCGCCGCATCAGATCGAGGTTGGAGAAATACTCTGCGTTGCGCGTTGCGTTGTCGCATTTGGTGCACGTACGGTGACTCGCCCAAACTCGCCGCTTCTTCCGAAGACATGGCCCCGTCGCCGAGCTTCGCCGTATCTTTCTTCGCGCCCATCATCATGACTCTCACCGGTACGTCGCCTACGACAGCCATTCTCGCCATGTTTTGCGTCGGCGTCAACACTTGTCGGAACCAACTTGTCTTCTTTGTTTCTTGCGCGGAACCTAAACTCGGGACGGAATACTCGTGCGGCTGCGCGTGTTGCACCGCCGGATATTCCGGCACCGCGCTG
>JACLAB010002832.1_pt1 | contig 32490 bp, 26 predicted proteins | sample 8027921 | NCBI WGS metagenome assembly JACLAB01 (sample SAMN15725117, study PRJNA655200) | protist metagenome | isolation source: fluorescence activated cell sorting (FACS) single amplified genomes of... | place: USA: West Boothbay Harbor, Gulf of Maine | collected 2000-07-19 | reverse complement strand
CGCCGTCTCCCTTGTTGTGTTGGGATCGCCGCTGGTGCAGTCGATCCACAAACTGCCGGCTTTAAGTTCCGGCGCCATTTTCGCGACGATAGCCGCGACTTCTGCCGACGTCGGTAAGCACGTGATGATGACGTCCGCGCGCGAAACGTCCGAAAGCGTGCGAGCGCAACGTGTGCCGAACGCCGCGGCGTGTCGCTCCGCTTTAGCCGACGTCCGATTCCACACCGTCACCGGAGACGCGACGTCGCCTCTCGCCGCTGCCGCCGCTAGGTTTGCGGCGATGCCCCATCCCATGGCGCCGAGGCCTATGAAGGCGACGGTCTTTTCGTTGGACATGCGTTAAGTTTGACGACGACTCGAAGTGGTGAGAATCTTCGTGCAACGGTCGCGGCGCGGCACGCTCCTTCATGGTGATATGAAATTCCCAAATCTCTTGTGGGACAACGGTGTTCATGGTGGTGAACCCATTTTTATCGATTGGCAATACGCGGGACCTGGACAGGGTACGAAGATGCCGTATTCTTACTCGTCGAAGTTGCACGATTTCCAATTTCAAACTTCTGGCGGAGTCTCTAATTCATGCGTATTATCAAGAGCGACAGAGGCTTGATGTTAATGAGATATCTGACAGTGAGCGCCGTAGAAAGATAAGCTGCGCTGCAATCACATCGTCAGTACGAGGATGGTGACGACCCACGCGAGCATCTACTTGTTTTAATAAAACCAGCTTCAGAGTGCTTCGACCGCTCGAAGTACTCGACGCCACAGTAGACGACGACGCGGGACGAGTGCGCCATGTCGAAAACCATACTAATCACTGGCGGCGCCGGTTTCATCGCGTCGCACGTGGTGCGTTGCTTTGCTTTGAAGTATCCCAAGTACAAGGTGAGAGCCAAGTGTCGTCTTCTAACTAGTTCTTCTGTACTCAAGCGTGTCGTTAGATCGTCGTCCTGGACAAGCTCGATTACTGCTCTAGCTTGAAAAACCTAGAAAGCATCTCTCATATTTTAAGCGTCGATTTTATTCAAGGCGATATTCAATCGGTGGATCTGTTGAGGCACATCTTTGAGCACGAAACCATCGAGCTCGTATTGCACTTCGCCGCTCAAAGCCACGTCGATAATTCTTTCGGGAACTCGTTTACGTTTACGAAAAACAATATTGAAGGTACGCACGTACTACTAGAAGCTACCAAACGTGCAGGTACCGTGAAACGGTTCGTACACGTCTCCACAGACGAAGTGTACGGAGAAAGCTCGTTTGAATTAGACGAGTCCAACACAGAGCATGCTTCGCTGCTCGCGCCAACAAATCCTTATTCAGCCACTAAAGCCGGTGCAGAGATGCTCGTGATGGCTTATGGACGCTCGTACGGCTTGCCTTTCATCATAACGCGCGGCAACAACGTGTACGGCCCGAATCAGTATCCGGAGAAAGCCATTCCGAAATTTTCAATCTTAGCCTCAAGAGGGAAAAAAATTGCAATCCACGGCGACGGTCTCGCGATACGATCTTACATGCACGTAGACGATGCGGTTGCGGCGTTCGATTGCATCGTGCATGAAGGGGAAACCTCGCACGTGTACAACATTGGCGCGGCAGAGGAGCGATCCATCGTTTCAGTCGCCCGCGACGTGTGTCACCTACTTGGCCGAGATCCAGAGGAGGTCATAGAATACGTCGACGACCGAATGTTTAACGATAGGAGATACTTCATCGATTGCTCTAAGCTCTTGGCACTCGGATGGCGGCAAAAGACGTCTTGGAACGAAGGGTTGTCGGAGACCGTGCGATGGTATTCCAGCAGAGATTTGAGCTTATATTGGAGCGACTTTGAGTTGGCCTTACGCCCGCATCCAGGACCGAGTGACGCTCATACAATTTTGCGTTTGCACTCAAAAGCTTCACGACAGGACTCGCGGCCTGTTTTCCTCATCTACGGCAAAACAGGTTGGATCGGTGGCATGCTAGGCCGACTTCTTGCAGAAAGAGGACATCGTCACTTTTTCGGTGCTGCGCGCTTACAAGATAGAAGAGCCGTAGAAAACGACATCGATAGATGTCAGCCAACGCACATACTCAACGCCGCAGGTCTCACCGGTCGGCCGAACGTGGATTGGTGCGAGACGCACAAACGCGAAGTCGTGCAAACCAACGTCCTGGGAATAATGAATCTCGTCGATGTCGCCCAGGCGAAGAATATTCACGTCACCAATTTCGCCACCGGGTGCATATACTCCTACGACGACGCACATCCAATCGGTGGGCCTGGATTTACGGAAGAAGATCCGCCAAACTTTAGAGGTTCATACTATTCGCACACGAAAGCCATGGTCGAAGAATTAATAGGGCAGTACGATAACGTGCTCCAGCTGCGTTTACGAATGCCCATTGACGATGATCTGCAAAACCCACGCAATTTCATTTATAAAATTGCGAATTACGACAAGGTGGTCAACGTGCCGAACTCCATGACCGTGCTCAATGAACTCGTACCCCTCGCCATCGAAGGCGCGACGCGCAAACTTACGGGTGTTTACAATTTCACAAACCCTGGCGTCGTCTCGCACAATGAAGTCTTACAACTGTACAAGGATTATTGCGACGCAGATTTTCAATGGGAAAACTTTTCTCTGGAGGACCAGAGCAAGGTCCTGGCCGCTCCTCGCTCAAACAACGAGCTCGACACGAAAAAGTTGCAGGACGTGTTTCCGGCGTTGTTGGATATAAAGAGCTCTCTGATCAAATATGTTTTTCAAGCGAACAAAGAACGCGGTTCGCGAATTTCGATACGTCGTCAGAAGCATGTATCTGGCGAAGAATAGTGTGCCGTGCGATGCAGTAATAGCGAATAGTGGTCTTATTACGTAATAAACGACCATGACCTGCGAGTGGTTGCTGGTGGTATACTTACTATTCCGCGTCGCCACCTAAACGAGTTTTTCGAGAAATTGCAATCCAAACTCTTCGGACTCTTCCAACGCCGCGCCCTCCGCCCACTCGTTCCAGGCGAATATCGTGATTACACGGTCTTTGTTCATCGGGTGAAAGTTCGCTTTGATTTGCCGCAGCAGTGCCCCGAATCCTTCGGGTGAAACTTGGCCATTCGGCGCATCGCCCTTGCACTGCGTCTGATGCGTTCGTCCAGAGTAACATCGCGGGCGGCTGTCCCAGGACGTGATAGCGCCTTGCCAATACTGTTTGAAGGCCGGCAAACTCCACGAGATGTCGTTATCCGGATTGCGAACCACGTACTCGTAAAGGTTCGCGCGTTGCGGACCGCCGTCGGCGTGGGGGCCAAACTCGCTCGCGATCTCACTCCACTCCGGCAGCTCCCAGTTATTTTTATACGACTGATAGTTGTGACCAATAGTCACCAGCACACCGTGAGTTTCGAGAAAACGAATCAACCTGTTCAAGTAAACGACGTCTAGTTTCGCCGTAAGATAGATCAGAAATGGCTTCCTTCCGTTGACGTCTGTGAGATAGTTTTCGCTTAAGAAGTATCGCAAAAGTTGATAAGCATGCTTCTCTGGACTATCGTACAACTGCTTACCCAAGAAACCCGACTCATTGTCCCAACACAGAAGAAACTTGGTTTTGCGTTTCTTCGTCAAGTAAACGTCGACCGGTAAGTTCAAGACCATTGAGTTGTCCAACCAGTAATGGTAAAAAATGAACACTCCGACGCCCCAAGTGTGCGCGAGCTCGTCTTGCGTATCGAATACACTAGGATTTGCCAGATTGTAGTACCTTTTCGGAGTGAACGATCGGGAGCCGTTATGAGCTTTGACGACGTCCCAGTCAGTGTATAAGTCGTTCCCTGAGGTCGTTTTCGTAGCGTACGTGCGCATTTGCATGGCGTTTTCAGGCGCAAAGTGGTACTGAGGGAAGTAAAATGCCATGATGAGTGAACCATCAGCTCCACGCTTCACGTCTTCGTACAGGTATCCTTCGATTGTAGTTGACTGGATGTCTCTGTCTCTTCGTAAACGTGATTGCCGTGCCATGATTTCCTGTTGACTTTCGACAAACGATCTCCCGCTTCTATCATGGCTCAGACGCGTAACGGCGGAAACGAGAAGTATCGAGCAGCAGATCAGAACTGAAGTTAAGCATCGCGCGAGGCGCGAACATTTCTTCGCGAGCGCCATCATTTTACTCTACGAGTCAAATCGACTCGAACAAACGTTACCTCAGTTCATACTCCTGGGTGGTGTCGGCTCAAAGTCATACACTTCGGGTAGACGTCAGCTTTGTTCTAAACGCCAAGTCGTGCTATACAGAATTGTGCGCGCCGGGGTATATTGACGTTTTAAGGCGAGCCAGCGAACGGTCTTTCTCGTCGATGAAATAATTTCATTGAAATTTTTTGAAGAAAGCTCCTAGAAATGCTGCGGAGAGCGCCGTAGAGAGCGCTGCGAAAGGCAGCGTTTTCCCACCGCATCTGCACCTTTTATTGTCAAGGTGCACTCTGAGCTCTGCCGTGACCGTCTCATCGGCGCGCGCGACGAAAAACGACCACGATGGCGGTTGGCCGGGCACAGACTAGACTTGTTTCAGTCGCGCTACTACTTTCGATGACCGCTTTGGCGTGCGTTCAGGTCACGAAGTCGCCGCAGTTTAGAAGAAACGTTTCTACCTCGGCGCGAATGATCCGTATCGATGATTTAGAGAAATACCACGTGCCTTCGGGAGAAGGTTCGAAAGGTGCCGAATTTTTACGCCTTTGGACCGGCTACGATCCATCACTCAAGGTGGACGTTGGGTATTTGAGGGATACGCACGATATCGTGAAACGCGCAGACCAAAAGAATTGCACGCCGGCTTTGGAAGTACTCGCATGGTTGATGGACGAAATGCAAAGCAAGAAACTATTATTGGTTTTGGCGTATGGTGAGCTTATTCACTTTCACCGCGAGCGCGATTTTGTGGAAAGTACCACTGGGCGCTATTTAGACGACGATATAGACCTGTGGGCATATCCAGACGCAGTTATGGATGTCATACGTCGCGAGTCGGACATGTTCAAATCATTCGGATGGACCGCGCGCGTCTTCGTTCATGGCGAGTACATCGTATTTCTTCAATTAACAGCTGTTTGCGGGCACACACCGAAGGGTGAGATCGCGAAAGCAGAATCACAAGAACCAGGAATCGAGTTTTATCCACTCTCGAGGTTTTACTTCAACGGTACTAGTTTTCTCAAAGATTTATGGCAGGACGCGCGCTTCCCAGAGACGATGATCTCTCCACCTGTACTTTCATCGTTGGTTTCGAGCGCGTTCTCTGGAATGTTGCGCGTCCAATTACCCAACAAAGCGTTCGAAGTCATGACGTGCATATATGGAGATTGGACAGGCTTCTCGTCGAAACATGCAGCTGGAGGCGAAAGATGTGGCGTGTAAAACGTCTCATCAACCCACAGTGGTGAAAGAGCCGAAGTTCTCGACGACTGTGAACGAAGAACTGTGAATCGTAGGTAAGCTTTGTAGTACATAGCACAAATGGTACTATGGCTCCAGGACCATAATAAACTACCTTCAAACGCCTTCAAGTGTACACTCTGTCATTTCGGGAGGCTCTCGACAACTGTTGTACAGGACAAGTAAGATGATGGTAAAGCTTCATGCAGATACTTAAGAATCTGATTCTTAACGGTTAATGCGTTTAAAGCGGTTAATATATTATCAAGCTTCACGCTACCCAACCTAGCAACGTGTTCGCCTTCATCCACCACAAAACGTAGAACTACGAGTGTCGTTCAGGAAGCGCGCCGAGCCTGTCTTCTTGCAGCGGCCGCGCGATGCAGCCGTCAAGCCACGCAAGCATCACATGAATGATGAAGAACGCTCACTACCGCATTCGCGTGGTGTCGTGTGCTCTTCTCGTGCTAGTTCTTCGCGTCAACAGGAGCGGAAGTCGGCTGAATTGCTTCGAGCGTCGAGCAACTCACGACGCGGCGATCGATGAAAGAAACCAACATCGAATGATAGAGTGCGATGCCAAGCCATCACTCATCGTTTTCGCGCTTTATGGCGTCCTCGAAAGAGCGCGAAATTGTCACATCTCGGTCAACGAAAGGAACGTCTTCCGAGCCGCGACTTTCAACTATACCATCCCGCACGTGCGCATCGGCTTCGGAATGGACATGAACGGCCAACGCATCGATGAAGTGCGCATCCCCAGAACGGAAACGAACGAACACATCGCCGCGTTAAACCTCAGCCATCTCTCGTTTGCAAAAGTTGCCAAAATCGACGCCGCCGTCGACGGCGTTTACTGCAAAGCTCAAGACGTGTGCCTCCGCGAGCTCTGCAAACGTCCTTTCTGGCGATACGATTACGGTAAACTCAAAATTCGTCATGCGATGCGGGCTATGTATTGCGAATATGGTTTGGCGAACATGCTTCGGGAACACTTCGATACCGACGCTCACGCTCGCATCGTCGTCGTCGCGCTCTCCGCAGATGTCATGTTGAACAAGCCTCTTCGAGAAGCCGATATAATCGATGCTGCGTGTTCTCCTGGAAAAATATTTCTGACGCAGAATAATGATGGGTTGGATGGGTACACGGATGGCTTCTATGTCGGGCACATAGACGCGATGAAATCTGTTCTTTCAACATTTCAGCATTTGCCTTCACATTTCTACTCCGAGTTACGCGAACAACCGTATGAATTCCTACTCAAGGCGACGTGCGAGCGATTGAACATCACACGAATCGTGTTACGAGGTTTTGGAAACTTTTTGAAGGATTTCGTGAAAATTCGCGCTAGGGGCCAAATATTTGGTGAACTTCCATGCGGTTTGAAAAATCACATTGATTTTGAACGCTGTCCGCAACTGAAAGAGTCAGAGTGTTCTTCAGCCTATGTTTGACACAAGATACAAACACATCTTCTCGGTTGAAAATTGCTGGGCAGGACACCGTATGGTGTTTGATCGCCGATCTCGGTGAAATCTTTCGCCGTACAACGACACTCGCCAAAAATAGTGATTGCGTCGACAACGCTCTGCTCCACGGTTATTACCCTGAAGGTTTCGACGATGTCCACGCGTACAAAATGCACCCAACAAGTGCTAAAGATGTTCCGGGTACTGATACGCCCGCAGATGCTTTCCTGTCGAAAATATAGTATCCTACGCTATAAATCATCACCGTCTTCGTCTGTCCGAGTACTTGGTACGATGTCGGCGATACTTTCCCGAGCAAGTAAAACGTGACGTAGTTCACGACCACGGCTAACGCACACGTAGATCCAACGAGGACGATAGATCTTGTCGTCCACTCATAGTGTTTGTACAAGATACGATGCGACAAATGATAATCTAGAAACGGACCCAGCGTTGCGAGCAGCAAACCATCGATACCCGCGACGTTGTGCAACAGTTGGCTTGAGGAGAGCCCCTGTGACTTTTGCAGCCTAGAGGTCGTGACGACGACTAACCCGGTGGCGATCGTCGCTCCCAAGCCAACGCAAATACCGATGGGATTTGTGTTGAAATTCGCTCCCGTGCACAAAGCCACTCCACAGGTGACGAGCGCGAGAGACGCCACCTTTGCGGCTTTCGGGAAAGCCTGGCCCGCGAACCGCTCGATGATCACGGTCACGGGGATAGTAAATAGTTTGCACGTCTGATAGAAGTTAATCGTGTTATATGTGAGGCTTAGGTTTTGTAGTGCCATCGCTACGGCGTCGAAGACACAAAACCACACGACGTATTTCCGCGCTAATCTCTTGCTCTGAAACACGTTGAGTTGAATCGCGGCGCTCAAAACACCATGTGTGATAAGGAGGTGCCAACCAGTCAGTGTAGCCGGAAAAGTAAAGTCACCGTGCGAAAAAAGGAGTTTGTTGAGCAGGACGATGCCCGTAGAAGAGGCGACAGAGGTGAGCACAGCAAACAGCACGTACATCGTAATCGTTTGACGCGCTGGACAACTTCGTTTGGGAGACGCAGCACAGTCTTATGAAATCATAAGGCTGCGTACGACGGCCGCATCATAATGCTTTCTGTTGGAACTCACGAGGCAGCGCGGTCGCAGAAGTGCCGCGTTCTCGTTCAAGCAGCAAAGACTGTCGCCAAGCGAATCATTCGCTAAATATTCGTAGTAAAATAGACGGATATCGAAACGTCTAACTCCGCAGAGTTCGCCGAGCCTCCCGCTAAACGCACAAGCCATCTAATGAAAGGAGCCTGAGCGACGAAGTGCGCTCGCGTCGTTCACGCGCTGTGTTCATAAAGGATTTGGACGCGCAGTCGACGAACGTGCACCCGTGCGGACGTCAACGCAACAGAGTAGACAGCTTCGTGAAAACGAAGCTGTCCACGGTTCGACGAATTACTGAACGATCATTAACCATCGCGAAGAATATCTAGCGTTACGCGTATCATGCATCGGTATAAAGGAACTACCGCGTGCATCGTTTCTATGCTTGTATTCTTTTCAAGCCGTAGGGTACTTTCGACAAGTATGCTGACTCCCAAGCCGTCACTTTGCTCGTCCTTACCAGATTTTCACGCCGTTGATTCTTGTCCTGTTCGCTCACCACTACTGGTAGCGGACCATCTCATAGAATTGGTCAGAGACAAGACTATTTTCGAAGTCGGCACTCGCAACGGCGACATTCTTTCTTGTGTTTCGCGTTTCGCGAAAGTCGCGTACAGCGCAGAGATACAACCAGAGTATTGCGAAAAGCTCAGACAACGAAATTTGACTGTGCTGTGCGGCGATTTCACGACACTAAACTTCTCGAGCCTATCAAATGTCCCCGACGTTTTCTTCTGGTGGCCGATGACTGCTGACGATCAAAACGAGGCTTGGCTTTCGCACGTGCGCCATCAACTTTCTAGCGTGGGTCCGAGCGCGCACGAGCGCGTCGTAGTGATCGGATTCGATCATCAGTGGCCGCGGGATATGAAGAATAAAAGAGTAATGCTGCACAAATATAAAGATGCGGAGGAGCACGTCATTCATTTTGCGGAAGGCGATGGACCGCGAATGTCTGGAAAGTTTTCGTTGGTGCATTTTCCAATACAGAATACGGATACTAGTTGAAATAGCAGACGGTCACAAACCTGACTGATCGCACGTGGTACCTTGAGACCAATCACGTGTCATTTTGTCTATAGAGCACTCATCTCTAGTCTAACTTCGCCTAATCCTTCTAACGAGCCGACTTCAGCCGCAGTACTCGGCGTGCGCCAAACGTCTCTGTACTAAACATGAGCAAAGTTCAAAGATCATTCACCACTCGTAAGCCCATGCGGTTTGCGATCGCGTGCGTCTTTCTTGGATTGTGTTTGCGCGCGCCGTTTGGCCGAGGTGCGCCGTGGTTGTCGCAGCGAAACTTTTTTGGGGAGTTTTCGTACCTTACAAAACTGTCCCAAGTCTGTGGAGACTTGTGCCGCGTGCACGCGGGTGACTTTAGTGACGGCGTTTTTTTTAGGCAACGTTCCGTGGACATCGACTGCCACGCCATCTTTAGCGATTCTGTGTTCATCGCGCGAGGACACGGCCGCGCGGAGCCACCGAGGGACATACCCGTTTCATTGCTTGACGACTTTACGCTTGACGGTGTGATCCCTGTCACCAGACGTTACTTTAATCAAAAGTATCTGGCGTCGAATGCCGAAACATCGACATGGACACGCGAGCTCGTTTCGTCTTGGACGAAACTCGCCAGCAAAGGTAGACTCAAAGGTAACTACGGTACCGCGGAGACCAACCACCTCAGGAACGCGCTCAAGCACGCGCCCGGCGTCAGAGATGGTCGAGTGCTCGTCATAGGGAGCGAAAATCCATGGGTTGAGGCATGCGTCCTAGAGGCAGGGGCATCGAGCGTCGTGACGCTCGAATACGGGAAGATAACTTCTCTGCATCCAAGCGTGGCAACATTGACGCCTTCTGAATTTAAAAATGATTACCTTCGCGGAAAACTCGGACTTTTCGACGCAATCGTGACCTTTTCGAGCGTCGAGCACTCTGGTTTGGGTCGATACGGTGATGCATTGAATCCATGGGGCGACGTACTCGAAATCGCGCGCGCGCATTGCGTTTGTAAGCGTGGAGGATCACTCGTCGTGGCTGTGATGTATGGTTCAGATGAATTACAATATAACGCGCACCGCGTGTACGGAGAATTACGTTGGCCATATCTAGCTTCAAACTGGGTCCAGGTCCATCGCGAGAGCAAAGGAGAGCAGCGAGTCCACGTGTTTGTGAAATGACGCGTTTCGACGCGCGCGCTCAGTCGGATTCTGAACCTGACGCGAACGCCGCCGATTCGGGGTCGTCCGCCCATTTCTTCAAGTTGAGCCATTGCGGGTTTGCCAACGTCCACGTGATCGTATTTCGTAATGATTCCCTGAAACCAAGGGGAAGTTTCCAACCCATCTTGGACATTTTCGTTCCATCTAAGCCGTAACGCAAGTCGTGCCCCGGTCGCGTCTCGTGGTGGTTTACCATCTCGTACTCTAGCGGTTTCCCACAAATCTCGGCGATAAATTGCGCGAGTTCCAAGTTGTCAAATTCTTGTTCGCCGGTGATGTTGTACTTTTCACCAATCGACCCGTTATTGAGTAAGAATTGCACGGCTGCCGCGATGTTTCGCGCGTGAATGTAAAACCGAGTCCCGGCGCGCTTTTTATCCGGATACGAATGAATGTGTACTTTCTCACCTTTCATGACTTTGCGAATGCATTTTGGAATAAACTTTTCGGGATGTTGACGCTCACCAAAGGCATTCATGACGTTTACGATCATCAATGGAATCTTGTACGTGTTTTCGTAAGCGATGCAGATGTTCTCCGCCGCAGATTTCGAAGATGAATACGGGTTCGTCGGCTTGTGGCGATCCCACTCTTCGAACAACGTCGACCCGAGAGCGGGACCGAAGACTTCGTCCGTGCTGAAATAAAAGAACGCTTTTAAATCACATCCTTGCTGTTTGAGCTTTCTCGTGTACTCGAGAATCGAAATCGTGCTGTCCACGTTGTTGCGTATGAACGGCACGGGATCCGCGATCGAGTTGTCCACGTGCGTCTCTGCAGCCATATGCACGATGAAATCGATTTTGTTCCCGAGTTCGTAAATAATACCCTCTGGAATAGGCTGCACCAAATCGCACGCGAACACTTTCACGCGTTCCATGACGCCCGTGTCGCGCAATCTGTCGTACCCCAAAGACGCGTAGGACAACTTGTCGATGACGACGATGTTGCAATCCGTCGTCTTTGCGAAATGCTCGACGACGTGGTGCCCTATGAAACCACAACCACCGGTGATTACTATTTTTCTTTGCGACACACTGCGCGGGATCGTGAGGGTGCTGCAAAATTCTTGGACGCAGGAGACGACGCGCTCGCGATCCGCCGGAGTGACCCACCATCCTACGGGAATGCTCACAAACTTCTTCTCGACGCGATCCAAGTTTGGCAGATGCGTGCGAAATGGTGCACAAACCGTGTGCGTATCGTTTCTCGCGTGCACTTGGCTCGCGACGATGCCCTTGGATTTCATGAATATTATGAACTCTTCCTTGCTCTCGATGTAAAATGAAAATATCCAGTGCGCGCTCACCGCCGACTCTTTGATATCGAGCAGATCGACGCCGTTTACATCGTTCAATCGATCAGTGTAAAACTGAGCATTTTCTCGAATGATCGCGAGATTCTGTTCCAGGTAAGGAAAGTTTGATAGCGCAATCGATGCCGAGATGTCGTTCATGTGCATTTTGAACCCGTACTCGGTTACGTCGCTCTCCAAACGAAAATCTTTCCCTTTGTAATTACGTTTCTCGCGATCGATTCCGTACCAACGCGCGAGCTTGGCGCGCTCGTACAAACCCGCGTTCGGCAAACAAAGCAAACCACCGTCACCCGCCGTGAGGTGCTTAATCGCTTGGAGCGAAAACGTGCATATATTGCCGCGTTCCGCGCAGCCGACGGGTTTTCCTCTCCATTTGGCACCCATCGCGTGCGCGCAGTCTTCAATCACCATCGGACGAAATCCAAACCTCGAATATGCGAGCTCTTGAACTTCTCTGACGGCATCTAAATCCACAGGATTCCCTCCCCAGTGAACAAAAGTGATTATTTTCGTCTTCGGGGAAAGTTTTCGCGCCAAGTCTACGATGGAGATGTTCGCCGTAGCTGGGTCCACGTCTACCCACTTGATGCGCAAGCCGTTCGCCAATATGGGAAAGTTTGTCGCCGTGCACGTCAACGCCGTGGTGAGGACCTCGTCGTCGGGTTCGAGACCAGGCCAAGCTCCGTGCGCGCGTTTGAGCAAGTGCATGGCGATATGCGTCGCACTCGTCGCGCTGTTCGTCGTCATTACGTGTTCGTTATCTAGATAAGCGCGCATTTCTGCCTCGAGCGCCTCCACGACAGGGCCTTGAGTGATGAAACCAGACTCGAGCACAGTCTTCACGCGCTCAGAGGCTTCCGGGGCCATGAAAACCTTGAAGAGCGGCACAGTCACTTCGACAGCCATCCTCGCGGAGTCCACGGCACGATGCGTTCGTCCTGTCGTGACCTAGATACTGTCTTGCGTTAATTTGCACCCAGAAACGTTGCGTGAGCGACGCGTATTGGCGTTCGAGCCCTCAGTTCTCATTGGAGGTGTTTTAAGGTGAGGCCAAAATTCTCAAAATGGTGCCTACAGAGGGTGATTGACCAGATTGTAGCTAATACATCGATGTTAAAATACTAAGTTAGTACTAGTGATTACATTCTCCCATTCCTGTTGGCCTCATCATCACATTCTTACTATCGCAGTACGCTCCGCTCTGTTTGAGTCCAGAAGTCCCAGCGCGACTCGGTACAGTTCCCAAAATATGAAAAACACTCGCGCGGTGGAAACGTCAGTGACGAAGCCAATCCACTGTACGTGCTGTTTGACCCAACGATGCACGATGCTCGAGACATGAGGTAAAGTTCAGCAAATGTATCGACATTTCCTCGTCGCATGCTTTGCTTCGAGAAGCTCCAGCTTCGATCGGTGTGGGAAATGTGGGTACTCTTTACAACTCGCACGCCGCGAGCCGCCACGATTGGTGCTTTCTTCAATTCTTCGCTATCTGAAAATAAGACTATCGGAGAAGATTTGGATATCGACCCAGCATTGCGGCGTTTTGAATCCGCGCAGTCAAAGAACGTCGCCGCATCTTCGATCTCGTGGCGCTTCGGATCAATCCACCCCACGACGCGCGTCGACTTTTTCGGCCTACCTCCGATTCGTATATGAACAGCGATGAATTCAGCGTCTGTGCCGAATGCCAGCTCCTCGGTCATCTGCGAGGCTCGATGTTTCACCTCCGGCGCGAAATCGAACAGTTGTGTAAAGGCAAGACTAAACGTATATCCCGCGGTATTCTCGATCGCATTCCTATCTGAGCAATAAACATCGAGTTTACGTACCATCCCACTTTCAAAAGCGGCGGGAGTACGCTCAGAACGCTTCGTCGATGACGGCATCAACCATAAAAGTATGCCGACGTAATATCGATTGACGTGGAGCTGAATCGTGCTCGTTCCCCTTTCGTGCAACTGCTCGATTCTTCGCAACACCTGATCAGGACTTTCGGAATCAACCATGAAAATCTCATTCTCTTTTGATCTAAAACCATTCGTAGTAGTACATTTACGCTTGACTCTGTAGTCCCAACGCATGGTTTTCGGAACGAGCGTCTCCGTCAAAGGGAAGGGAGACTTGTAGTCGATGAAGAACGCTCGATCGAGCGCGACGGCTAGATAAAACGCACTGATAATACCACTCATTCGATCGCCTATGCCTCCACAGTTTTTCTCGCAAACATAAACCAAGGAAGGCACGCAGTGTCCATGGCGTAAACTTTTGACGGCGTCGGCGTGAAAGTCAATGTAAGGTTGCAGCCAGCACTCTTCATCGTGCTTGCTTAGCACATGAGTGTGTGAGTCAATAAATTTAGTGCCTCTCACATTCTCGAGCGAAGCTTGACGGCCCCCACCAAGCGTAAGGTCGTAGTACATCGAGACGAGCACCAAGAAACTGATTGAGGTCCTCAGGAAGGGTTTTGCCACCTTCATGGTCTGATGTTAACGCTCTGCCGATCGATGCGGTCGCGCGTTTAGAGTATCAAACGTATTCTCTCATCAGATGCTTCACAGATTCAGTGGAAAGAGGTTGATCAGAGGAGCAAAGTAGATGGAGGGCAGCTTTGAGGCACAGTGGCAGTCGTGTGGTCGGCCCGGCTTTTCCTCCGAAAATTCTTCGACATCGCTTCTCTTTGTCGCGGAGTGTGCAGACCCAATGACGACGAAATATGTCAGGATGAACGAACGAACTGCAAGGTCTGGTGTATCATTTTCTTACATTAACAACCGGCTATGGAATACACTTTCGGGTGGCTCCACGAAACGCGGTCCATCGAAGAGCAATCAAACCTATAACTCTTGCTACTCACAGACTCCCTTCGTTTCGAGAGCAAATCATGAAATACGTCTGCAAGAAAGCGTGCCGGCGCGTCGACGCTCCGTTTGAGCAACGGTGCCATGTAGATTTCACGCCAAGCGGTCTCGTTCGTGTCCACGCGTCGTATCTTCGCCGAGCACCTCTCGTAAGACGTCTCGAGCGTTTCATCAAGCCCACGGTCCGGCGTGCAGTCTATGAACGCGTCGCGATTGAAGATATCGTACACAACGTCACTACCGTAGTACACTGGAACGGTGCCAGATATTCTCGCTGCAAGCATTTTCTCGGTGATGTAACCCGGTACATCGGCGTTCTCGAATACAATGGCAAATTTAAATGCTGAAAGATCGTGCGCGACGGTGGTCAACCAACGCGTTTCGTCTCTTCTATCGGACGAACGCCCGTCGTTGAAACTTAAATCTTCCCGTCCGCATCGTTTGTTGAGAAAATGGGCTGGTTTATACCGCCGCGCGATGAAATCGTAGAAAGTCGATCGATGCGCCGCTTTGCAATGACTGGTTGCATATGCGGCGAATTTTCTCTCTGGTTTCGACATTGGTGGGTCTCTACGGCTCAAGTCCTTTAAATTTACACCTTGGAATTGCCACATACTCAGGTAAAAGTACGGGAAATAAATCGTTGCGCCAGCCTTGATAGCCGAAACATCGAACGTTGTGGACAACACCACATCGATCATGTTTGGTTTCAGACGGAGTTTGTACGGTTCGACGTGAAGGAGCACGCGTAGATCGCTGGCCCAGAATAATGCGTTTCTTTTCGCCGCTTTCAATTCGTAATCTGCGCCTACAAAAAATATACGAGGACTCAAGTCCTCGAGCAAGCGCTCTCGCTCAAATGAGACGTCGAATCCGCTTCGCGCGAGGGCTCGCGCTAACTCGACGTACAAGTGTCCTTTGCAACTCCAATCATCAGGGTTACAATAAATGTGCGTGAGTTTCGACGCGTCCCATGTGAAGTTTCGCCTCACTGCGAAAGAGTTCGATATGAAATTGTTGTGTACGTACGCACACACCGAAAAGCAAAACGAGCAAACGAGGGCACAGCAAAATTTCCTGTGATTGCGCGCACACGATTTGGATGCGCGTGCCGCACCTTGATTCATTTACGCGTTGTGAAGCATGGTGGCGAGTGGGACGCACATGTTTTACTGGTCGTGCTGTGCAGTGACGGGGAGCGTAACCACTCACGGTTCTGACATCGGTGCTATCTATTCTTACATACAGCTAGCTTGGTTGATTCGTTATGGAACGAATCAACACACTCGTTCTAATGATAGTCTCTCGAGGCCCACGACCATTCGCCATCTTTGAACACTGGTATTTTCTCGGCTAACTCCGCCGCAGAGACGTAGTGAAACGCAATGGCTTCGTCGCTGCAGCACCCTGAGCCCTTCTTCGTATTCAAGCTTCGTTTCATGTACCAGCGCGGCAGTGGGTCACCCTCGCTGTACATCTCGTGCGAGTTAAGAACCATGAATCGCTCCGCTCCCGACGCATCGCGTGTATTTTGAGGGTAAATTCCAACCTCCTTCAAGCAGTGCGCGAGCGCGACGTCTTCCGCCTGCTTGTGAGACGCAAAATATTTGCGAGAACACGCGCCTAATCCTGTGCGAGTGGTTTCTTGAAATATTCTCAACGCTTCGTTACTTAGAATCACCGCTGTGCCGGCGACGAAAGGTCCGTCTCGTGGGTCCACAAGTTGTCGACCGATGTAGTGCGGCAACGCCGAGTCGAATCGGCTCAAGTATCGGAGCGCTTCCTCCCAAATGATATGCGTGTCCATGTCGGCTTTCAACACGAAATCGACCGACACAGCACTACTTTGCGAAGTATTCATGTACTTGTGATACATGAATGCCCAAGCTCGGTAACTCTTTGCGGATATGTCTTCATACTTTTCAACCCAGTCCACCTCGATCCCGGGTGTGGCGTCGTCCACGAATTCCATGTAATCGCACGACTTGCCCCATCCACGGCTGATCGCTGAACTGCGAGCTAATCCATCCGGTGTGTTCGTGCGCAACACCCAACACGCGACGATTGGACGTGGACGTGTGGCTGCTTCATACGCCGAACGTATGACTTTTCTCGAGAAATCGAGGTCGGCAGGGCGAAAAAAGGTACCGCGCGCACAAGAAATGACTAGAACGGCTGAAAACAAAAGGAGATGAGCGGTTCTTCTGAAAGACTTTTTTGCGCACGTAAACTTCATTGAGCGCGTCACGGTCAACTTGAAAGAAAGTTCATGCCGCACGCAGGACAATGCAGCCGGAGTTTCTACTCCAACTTGGAGTCTCCTGAGATGAGAAACCTCGGATTTATAAGTCGCGATGCGTGTAGTGCGTGCTTGCTTGTCTGATGCTTATTCATATCAGTATGTATTACTTTCCACGTCCCTAATATGTGCGCGCCGTCGAAGTGCTAATAACTCGCGACGACGCCACAACGCGACGCGCGGCGCGCGCGGCGCCGGGATCTCGCGCTCGTGATCTTTTACTTTCCGCCGACGCGCCGTTCGCGCGGAACGCGCGCGTATCGGCGTCGATGGACGCGTGAGAAGATCGGGGCCATCGGAGTGGGCAACGAGATTTGTTAGCACTTCGGCGTCGGGCGACGCGCACGCGCGGGTTTATAGGTTCAGGAGGCATGGAGGACGAAGCGGTGGGTGCGGATAATCGAGTTCTGGCGGTGACGGGTGAAAACGGTCAGGAGGCGGGCATTGCGAGGTGAGATGCTTTGTCGGCGTTTGGTGGTCGAAGTCGCCGCGCTCGCGCGTGATTTCGACGAAGCCCATGTGGCGAGCGCGGCGGCTTTGGCCACCGCTGTTTGTACCAAATGCTAACATATTTGTGTTAGAGCAACTAGGACCCGCGGACGGACCCCAGAGGATGATGAGGAGATGGTCGAACTACGTCAGAAGTACCCGCGCGTGCGCGACGACGCAGAGTTGAGAAACAAGAAACGATTATCGGACATAACGCGCATGGTTAGGCAACAACTAGAACGGGATAGCGCGATCAAGTCCGGATTTTTGTTCTATCGCGAAACTCGCTGAAGAAAGCGGTTACATGTCGAGTTGGCCTGCTCAAGACGTTCAACGTCACATCGGCGTTCAAGAGCGGCGAGAACGCAAGGCCGTCGCCGAGGTGCCCGTGGTACAGGACGTCGTAGATATTTCTGACGATGCGATATTCGAAAGAACAGATACGCCGCCGAGCAGCGGACGCCCTGGAAACTCTGGCAGTCGAAAAAAAACCGAACAAGAGACAGCGAACGCTCGCTTGCGACGCGTCGGGATGAAAGGATTTGAGTCGTTTGAGGCGTATCGCGACGCGTTCGCGCAAGCGACGCTTGACATCGCCGCGCTTCCCGAAGGTAAAAAGTTAACAGGTGCGCGACAAATCGTTCGAGACAAATTTACCTTTGAGGGCGAAGCGCAAGTTTCGCCCGGTTGGTTGTGCAGATGCGCGAGAGTGGCGCCGGGCGTCGCACCGGAAAGGCAAGGCGGCACAATTTTTACGTACGCCGAAGAGCGAATCTTAGCGGAACTAATTAGAAAAGAGCGGCGCGCGGAGAATTTCTGCCCCCGGCGACTTATAATTCAGCGGGCGAACGAACTTTTTGGTTTAGTCGTGAACGATGGTGGCCGCCAGACGCAACCCGTCGGCGCTGGCGGCATCACAGAAGGCTGGTACGAAGGATTCGTCACGCGCCACGCACTTGGAAAAGGACATTCCAAAGCAATTGACACCACACGATCGGATTGGCTGACTTCTGAGAACGCTCGAGTGCACTACGACGTGCTTTTCGACGTCTGCAAAAAGCAAGGTATTTTTGCCAGCGAGCGCGAATGGTTTGCAGAAGACGACGACGAAACACGCGACACTGCACCGGGTAGTGAACAAAGCGGCGGCGGCGATGAAGGAACGTGGTTATATCCCGAACGACTCGTTAGCGCTGACGAAATAGGTCTTCCACTCGGGTTTACCATCGGCAAAGGTACGAAGAACAAGACGACGACGGCGGGCGAGGGCGACGAGGGACGAGTGAAGCTGCCGACGCACACGCCGAACAACTCGTTATTGTTCGTGCGCAGCGGCGATTGCAAAGCTCTTCCTCCGATCGTCGTCTTTGGCGGGCACAACGATGTGAAGAGCGATTGGACGACCGACGCTTTGGACTTGAAAGATGGGGACGCCGTAATCCCGGCCGTGTGGCGAGCGAACACGAAGGGATCCGTGACGGCAGATCTGTTCCATGAGCACTTCGAAAAAGTCGTGCTGCCGTATTTAAAGCACGTTGGAGTGACGAACGAGCCTGGGTGCGGCGGAGTTTACGTGGTCGACGGCTGTCAAACGCATTGCTCGGAGGAGATCTCGGCGACGGCGGAGGCAGCGAACATCGCCGTCGTGCTTCGTCCACCGCACACGTCGTCAGATATGCAAGGAGAAGACACGAAAATATTTGGGTAAGGTTTTTACAGTGTTTTAGCCGAAAAAATACTGACAACATTTACGCTAGCGCACTCCGGGGTGACTTTGAAAGTTTTGTGCTGACGGCGCAAGCCGAAATCAACCGCAACGCGGCGGCGGGCGGGACGCCCGAAAAACTGAATCTGGAAGTCTTCAAGGACGTCATAACTCAATGTTATGAAGTCTCTACTATGGAAGAGCGCATAACATCAGCGTGGCGAGCGGATGGAGTGATTCCCGCGACGCGATTAGTGCAACATCTACTCGCCGAGCGTGAGGACGACGACGACCCGCCGAGCGTCGCTCGGACTTTAGAAGAAAAGTTTGATAGAGTAATCGGCGCCGCGGCGCGATTTCCGACCATGAGTACCCCAGACGGACATAGAATAAAGGTTCCCAAGCAAAGTTTGAAGGCAAGTCGTGAATTGGCACAAGTTACAGACGCGCTCGCTGACACGCGCGAAGCCGAAGCGCTCGTCAACCGCATCGACCAGGGCGACCAACCACTAACACAAGAATCACACGACGAAATGAAGTTGATGCTGAAAAATCTGATCGCAAAGGTGAAAGAATGTCACGCAGCGACTATCGATTGGGCCGTCACGCATTCTACGAAGCCGCGCGCGTCGGATCTGTGGTATCTTCGCGGCGGTTTATGGGGCGACGACGCCAAGCATCGCTTCGGCGTTTACCAACAACGCCTGACGAACGAAAATACAAGACACGGACTGCGACAAGATCCAGATAGAGTGTTTAGGTTATCAACTGACCGTTTACAAGAGTGCGAGCAAGCTTTCGGCGCGATGAGAGATAGAATTCAAGGCGATCCGTACCTTACGAATTTCAACGTCAAGGATTTGATGGTGATTTACGGCGTCGCGACGAACAAGCGACCGAGGCAAGGTGACAGAAAGCAGGCGATCAAAGATGAATGCTTGGAGTACCTCTCCGTGCACCATCCCGAATTCTATCCCGACTCCGACCAGGAGCTTCCAGGGCGGCCCGTGAATGCGAGCGGCGCTGCCGACGAAAATGCCGACGAAGACGATGAAGATGATGACGTCCCGAGCGACGAAGAAAACTAGACGAAACAAATGTACGAAAAGATAGCGAAATGACAAACTAGGAATTGAACAGTAGATGACAATGTAATACCACGCCGCAAATCGACCGCGCTCGCGTTTTGCGTCACCGAGTGCTACGTCCGCGTCGTCGCCCACAAAAAAATGAGCTCAACATCGACTGATATCTCGGCGACGGCGCGGACTTAAGACGCGAGAATCGGTGCGTGCGGTGTACTTATTCTCGAGTGATGACTCGCGAAATTTCACATGCAAAAGCCAAGCGCGCGCGCGTGGCGATCGAGAAGTGCTAACACCCCATACATTAGGGCGTGGAAAGTAATACATTGCGAGCTATACCTTATATGATTGTGAGCAATCGGGCCTAGTGCGTCGATAAGTGATGATGATTACAAGTAGCTATCATTGATTAGTTCATTAATGAGTGTTAACTCGTCAATTAGTCATCCTAGGTTAACTAGGGGAAGCTATACTTCATACTTTACTCTTCAGATTTCTAACATAGTATTGCTATAATACGGGATTGGGTTCATTCCATGTGCATTATCTCTCAGAAAGTGACGTCAAGAGGGGAAAAACGAGACGAGCGACGCGCGGGCGAACGCGAGGGCGCGACCGGGGTTTACGAGCGCGGGTTCGCGCGCGACGTGTTTGAAATTTGAAACGGCGACTGAGCAAGCGGCAGACGTCGACGCTCGCTGTCGAACGCCGACGACCCGGGCGCCGCGCCGAGGCGCGAAGACGACGGTGCGGGAGATAACGCGCTGCGACCGTGGTGGACGCGCGGCGCGTAGATCCTGTGGTAGCTGACAGCGATGGTGACGGAATTGGAGACGTTGAAATCCTCTCGTCAGACGACGAGAATTTGGATGAGTACGTCAAAGGCCCAGACGAGCTTGTCATGTTACTACGTGTAAACGTTTCGGATCAAATGGAAGTACTGCTTCTGGGCAGCCTCGATGCAAACGTGCCGGTGCGTGATGATGGTTCGCTTCCCGCTCGGGACAAGGCAAAGGAAACTTTTGCACGCAAGGCAGCTCGCGAGGCATTAGGACGTCAAGAGAAGGAGCGACGAAGTAAGAGTAGAAGATTGAATTAACAGATAGACTAAGCGCGCGAAGTGCGTCGGTTCTCGCGCGGTTCTCGTCGATTCGTCACCTCGGTACCAGCTCCTACCAGCTCCTACCAGCTCCTACCAGCTCCTACCAGACGATCCATACTGTTTAACCATACGACTTAGACGACCGGACATTCGGACTGGTACGCTGGTACGTACCACGAAATCGCTGGTACCGGATTGCTGCACCCCTATTCCCGCGTGCGCGCCGCCGTCGCCCACACCCCAGTGCGTCAAGCCCAAAAAAGTGGTTCTAGCTCGAGTAAAACGTTGGAGAGGTCACCGCCTCTCAACGCTCCATTTCGCAAACCACGCGTGTTTTGCCGTGCAAATACTCCCGCGAAGACTTCTCGAAGAAAATATGGCGGAATCGTGTGCGCAAACTCTCTATGTGTCTTACTGCAAGCGACCATAAAAGTGTCGTCGACTGTCTAGTATTCAAGCACCGATACGCACTCAGAACATACATGGGCACACAGAAAAATTTGTAGAGTTTTGTGCTGGGGAAAAAGCTTGTGAGAGACATCGGCACACATTTTTATCGCATCCACTCAACACGAAGAAATACTACTTGTAAGGCTGACTAACAGTAACGTAATTAACCATCATCAGCTATTAGGAAAGATTATACTGCTCCAACGCTAAGCCGGTCAAAATCATGCCGAGCACGACGCGCAGGGGGATCATCTCACGCTTCATGGCGGAATCCAGAAGCGCGACGCATAGCATGCTCAACGCCGCGCAGAAACATTTCGCTACGTTATCTAAGTACTTGAGTATGAAGGATACTAACAGACCACATATGGCGAGTGTGGCCACCGTCGCGTAAGCAAACGCGTTGAATCCGTCGAAAGGGGTTCGGCGTGGTAGTGACGCGCTCTTCGCGTCCATGTGCAGCGATACGAGGCCAAATATCATTCCGAACAAGTACAGCTGCATATTTTTCCAGTGTATGGAATCTTCCCTGCGATTCGATTTTTGTTGCTCGGTGCCTTCACCTTTTAATAGCTTTTCTGAAAACACGCCTCCTGCGCCAGACGCAACGGCGCTCACAAAAACTAATGCATAACCAGCTAAAGACGACCGCTCATCAATGTTACCTCCTTCAACCGCTTTTGCGCTCAATTGAGTCACCATACAACCAATCACGAGCATGATGAGCGCTTTCCATTGCATCCACGACAACTTGCGATCGAGAAATACGCGCATAAAGACACCGGTGGTGAGAACTTTGAGGTTGTTCATGATTTGGAAAGTTGACGCGCCTAGGTGCCGAATGATGTAAAACATACAGTTGTTGCTCACGAAATAACAGAGCGCCGGGAACGCGTACGCTGCGAAACCGCGAATACTGAGGCCTAACGGGGTCTGTGACTCTCCTCTCGCGACGCGTTTGCGCACGAACAGAGCTAAAGAGGCCACAAGTTTCACAGCCTCGACGGCGCACGGTATCACAAAGGTGTTGTACGGGTACGTACCATCTTCGAGCTTGCTCGCCTCCGTGAAAATCGTTGCGGATACGGTGAAGAACAACAAGAGAACACAACTGGCGACTTTCAATAGTCTGAAAGAGGAGAAATGTTCGTTCGTTCCATAAGACTCAGTGTGCACCATCCTCAAGCGTTTGGAAGCTTTGCTCAATTCCAGTTGGCGCCGATTCGCGTGGTCGAAGTACAATTTATGCAGTCTCGATGCAACGGCCGATGTCTTGGAGAACTGGTGTATGTTTTCTCGGGCTATCTTACGCGAGAGACGCTACAGAAAATGACGCAGCGCCTGTCGAATATATTTAAACTTTCCGTGAAAGTAGGGTTCGCAAAATTCATTTCATTGCAGTCAATTGAATGAATCAATTGAAATTCAACTCCCTGACATGCCGACGAGTTGAATTTTGCAAACTCTACGTGAAAACATTTTGGCACCACACCAATCTGCGTCAATCTTACGCTTGCGCTTCAAATGTCTTCAAGCGAGGTGGACCTTATCGCAAAGACAACAGCATACTTTACCGCGTGGAACTGTCGCGACATCGCCGCGTTGCGCACACTCTTCAGCACGCATGTCGAGCTGCACGACTGGAACCTGAGAGTCACAGGAAAAGAGGAAGTGATAAAAGCGAATGCCGATATCTTCGATGCCTTTCCGAACGTCTCCATAGATGTCGTAGCCACCCTCGCGTGCGTTTCAAAACGCGCCGTCACATGTGAAATCATCGTGCATCTGAACGACGCGGCAAACGGGACGTTGACCGCGGTCGACGTGCTCAGGTTTGATGAAGAGACTGAGATTTGTAGTGTTCGAGCATACAAGTTGTGACTTTCTTACCGAAACTGTGGATGTAACGAATTCGGTATTAAATTTTGTATCGCGTCCAAGTCGCGTCGTAAAGGTGCGTGAACGCGTTCGCGAGTCTGATGATGTATAGAAACGGGAAGTTGGGTTCGCTCAATTTACTGGCGTCGATGCATCCAAACCACACCGCCACGAAGAATGGAAAACCTGCTAAAGCGCAGCTCACCTGCACGCATCGTTCGCTACTCGGTATCTCCACGTCGTCAAGCTTTTGTCTTTCATCGTAATACGCGTTTATGAGAGAGTCGGCCAGAAGCTTGAAGTTCGTTATTTCGCAGCTTTCAACCAGAAGAAAGACCAAATCTTCGATACCTTGTCCGGGACCGACATATTGCCAATCGATGAAAATCGGTTCGCCGCCCTTGACACCGTAGTCCCAGAATAAGTTTGGAAACTTCAAGTCACCGTGAAGCAAAGTGCAAGGTTTCCTCAATAGGTGTATTTCGGCATCCTCATAAAATGCGGCGGCGTGATCGAAGAGCTCAATTACCTCTCTCGACAATGTGTCCGACCATCGAGCTTTAAAGTTGTCGTAGTTTTTGCGAACGTGCTGTTTCATGTACGTGGCATGCTCCGACAGTTTACCCAATTGCGCACCTTTGCAGTGCGAATGCAGGGTCGCGATGGCTTGCACCACTTTAAGACCGCTCACGAGCGTAAACTCCGGCGCTCTGGCGTACTTGCGCAAGTCTTCCATGACGATGGCTTTACTATCGGGTAGCACTCCGTAGCAAGTCGGTATTCGTACGGGGACCATGCTCGCCAAGGTCTTATAAAACTCACACTCGGTCCAATGCAACGCCAAATTCTCGCTGACATCCTGCAAGACGCCGTGATCACTATTTTCTTGTTTTACGACGAGTTTACGCGCGCCGGAAGTCGCCGACAGGATTTCAGAAATGTACCCTCCGCTCGCGCGAACGGGGTGCACAAAAGAGCTCTGTCCAAACAGCTCCGTCAATTCATTTGAAAGATGCGCCACGGATTCGAGATGCTGAATGATTTCGTTCGGTTCGATGTCAGTGTAGTTCTCGTAAAACACATCGCAGCCGCTCAAGTTGTTCGATATGGCGATGACGAAACCCGCACCGGCAGCTCGAGCAGAAATGGCTCCACTCTTGGAATCTTCAAACACGATGCAGTTTCTAGGCGAAACACCGAGCGTGAGCATTGCTTTGGCGTATGGTTCGGGATTTGGTTTGCCGTGTTTCACGTCACTCGCTGTCAGCAGTGGAACGTCCCCCAGGCCGATACAATCCAACAGAGCCTCGGCGGCGCGTTTATTCGAATTGGTCACGACGTACGCGGGACCGATGCCTTGACATTTTCTTACGAAATCTATCGCACCGGGAATCGCCTCGACACACGCCAAGTGCTTCAAAAACTCTTCGTCCTTTTCTTCAGACGATATAGCAATTTTAAATTTTTCCTGAACTTGCTCATCGGCGAGTCCGCTGATGTGCGTGTTGAAGAAATCGGCGTCGACGAATGCACCTTTCGGCGCAAGCAACGAGTGCCATGCGTGGATATACGCGGCAGTCGTGTTTACCAAAGTACCGTCAAGATCAAACAAAAACGCTCTTCCTTGTTTGCTCAAATAGTGTTCCAGACTATCTGGAGTGCCGATGTTTGAATACTCGTCTTCATTAATGATCGCCGCTCGCACGGTTTTGTTTTGCCTCAAATATTCGTCGAGTACGCACGAAATGTACGCTTCGCCGTGCTGAAATCGTCTTCCTTCGATGACGCTCTGTGTTAATTTTACGAACTCGGTAGAACTGGCGAACCAATAAGCGCCGGTGTTCGCGAGCGGGCCAATTCTAACTTTTTCCGCGATTTGCAACACATCGCTATTTGCATCAATCTGAACATAAGAGTACTTCGGTTTGGAGTTTTGCGCTGAGACTTCTTCGCGGAACGATAAGACCGCCGCGCGGACATCGGTTCGTGACTCGAACGTGCGGAATCTTTCGAGAATATCACTGTGGTATATGGCATCGCAGTCCACCAAGAGCACCGGAACATCGTCACTTTCGTAAATTTGGAGTGCAAGTAGCACAGTTTCTGCGGCGCCGACGGTCTCGCGATCAAGTTTGACGACGGGGTGGTTGACATCTTTAGCATCAAAGTTGACGATGACGACGTGCTCGTCAAGCGTGTCGTGCATGTTCAACGCCTGCACAACGCAGTCGATCATCGGTTTACCGTGCACCTTGATGAGCGGCTTTATCGTGTCGTAGCCCGCGGCGCGAAAGCGCTCGCCCTTTCCACACGCCGGTATGATTATCTTCATAGACTTTTCGAAGAGCAACTGATCAACTGTTGCCGCAAGTCGAACTGCTCTAGTGTGGATCCGCGTCGCAACGGCTGCCACACTCCACCTTTGCCGTAGGGCTCGTAATCGACAGAGCGGTACTACAGCACCGACGACGTCACTTTGACATTTCGCGCGCTCAAACTTTACAGGGAAGCGACGCAGGTACTTCGGTCCGGGGTCTCCGGATCGCGTAGTCCGCAATCCGGACAAGCTTTGAGAATTTCAAAATTATTCTTTCGGGGGTAACCTAGGCGACTCAAGAAGCTCATGGGTATTTAAACACGTACTAATGCGTCGTGCCATATCCGGATTATATCAGGATGTATTCTTTAATAACCAGAATTCGACTCACAAGTAAAACAAGTCATAAAGACTTACAGCGACCGCCTATCCCACAGGTCAGCTCGGTGCAGACACGCACGGCGGTTCCATGTTGCGACACGTGCACAGCGTTCATGGCGTACGTCGTCGCGCGTAGCCCGATGGCAAGAGTAGGTCTTGTCGTGCGCGCACTTCGAAAACCTGTAGCCGTCGTGTTTTGTGTGCTCCTCTTAACGTATTTCACGCTGCTGAGGCGCTACCTGCGACAATCCGCGCGTCTTGCGCATGTCACGCCGGTTCGTGTTAAAGGGCTAGAGTCGAAAAGTACTCTCGGGAAGGGAACTCTTCCTCCAGCGTCCCCAGACAAGGTGAGCTGTGACCAGCGAAGGGTGTCATGTCGCTGGTGTGTCCTCAGTCCAGCTTGGCGCCCTGCCTTCGCTGATCTTGATCGTCTTGTTCAGAGCACCATCGAGCTTGCAGAAGATCTCCCTGCGGCGTGTTTGTTCGCCATCTTGACGGATGAGGACGAAGTTCGAGAATTCCGAGAAAATTTCCCGCAGAGTGCCAGGCATTTGAATATATTGACATTTGAAAGCGCATTAAAGGATCGACGATGGACGGACGGTAGATTAAACGACACTTTCAAACTTGATTTTGAAATAAACACGGAATCACGAGGCTGGGAGCCGAGGCGCGTGACGCAAGCATTGAAAAAGCTTTTAGGCCTGGAATTTTTATACCAGCATTACAGTTGTAAGTTGGGTTGGGTGCTCGATAGCGAATCTGTTCCATTGCGACGATTTTCCTTTGCGGAGCACTTTCGTGATTTCGAGTCAAATCCTCGTCTTATCGTGACGAATATGAGCGATCCTTACGTCGAACTGAGCGAGAGACATGCGACTTTGACTCGTCAATCTCTGGAAGGCCTGGGGCTAACTGCATACACACACGATGACATTCTCTCGTTTCGAACGGTTGATTATTGGATTTTTGCGCTCGCAGATATTTCTAGAATGATGAGTCACGTCTCCAACGTGCACAACAAATCATTTACTCACGTCTTTATCCGTTATCCTGCTGAGGTGGCGGTGTATTATGGCAATTTCATACTCCACGGTCCTGCGTCTTCCACAAAGACGATATTTTTCATATACCCAACCTCTCTGAGGCGTGCTGGATTTGAGCCCGTCGAAGGGGCCGTGTTGAGTGCTGAGGCTGCGTTGGACATATTTAGATGCAACGATGCTGGACCCTGGACGGCAGAACAGCTCGTGAAAATCCTTAACGGCCCCTTAGCGTGGGTTAGAGGATGGCGATTCGATCATTTGCCAGCTGGGGGGTGTTTGGGTAGAACCAATTGGGGACCACTTTGGTATTATCGACGCGCTCGTAATTCTATGGGCATTGATAACGTACAGGTTCTTGTTGAAAATGCAACGAGCATAACGTGGGCTACGTCAAATTTCGATGGACAAGTCAGAATCATAGGTGTGGCGTCGCAGTGACGTAATTCGCATATTGTAGTGTTCGAAACGAACAAACCAACGTCCCTGATCGCCGCTCGCGCGCGACGTGCACGCGATGAAAATTCAAAGATCGCGCAACGGCTTCGTTTCGGTAAAAAGTCTGAATGACCCCCTGTTCCTGGGCGTCTAGAAACTGTCTGAAATTTCCAGGGGGTCGAATCAGACCGACCCCATTCCCTCAACATCGACTGATATCTCGGCGACGGCGCGGACTTAAGACGCGAGAATCGGTGCGTGCGGTGTACTTATTCTCGAGTGATGACTCGCGAAATTTCACATGCAAAAGCCAAGCGCGCGCGCGTGGCGATCGAGAAGTGCTAACACCCCATACATTAGGGCGTGGAAAGTAATACATACGGATATCTAACAAAAGTGACGTGTAGGGAATTTCCTGATGCGTATCAAAAACGAATATTTTCAAACTGTTTAATACGTTGATACGCCAATACGGTATCAGTACGTACCAACGTACTGTTGTGGTGTTCGTAGACGCGTCGCCCACTCACCGCGCTTCAACAATACAGCGCTCACTCGATGACGGTGTTGTACATATTTCAGTTCGTTCACGCGCGCGCTTTCGCTGCTTCCAATTTCCGAATACTTTGTGCGTGGACGAAGCATTTACGTTCAAGGCGAGCAATTTGAGCGCGCAGTCCGTGGCGTGACGTTATATTGACAAGAAGAAGCGACACGTTGGTGAAAAACGTGAGTATAAAACGTAAAAGACATACACTCGTGAAACAGCGCTATCAGCCGCCGTGACGCGAGGTGCGCGGTGCGAAGAGACCAAAGTTTACATTTTTGCTATTTCGTTGAAAACACGGGCACACCTAGATAGTAAACACGCGGCTGCGCGCGCAGGTTTTCAAGGTTTTCCATTCCAGCGAAAGTTCGGTCCTCGAAAGTTGAATCGCACACACCCCCTGCGACATGTTCCAACCTGGAAGCCGTTCAACGTCCCGGCACAGTGTCACTTCCAGATTCAAGAGTTGGACTTGGAGTCGTTTTTGCAAAAGTTTCTTTCCACTTTCAGTCCTACTCATGATTATGCTGTCGCGATGGAAAGTATCTGTGCGTTTGTACATCGATGGACCCGTGGTATCTGTAGATGAAAGGTTAACAATTGGCAACTTGTCCTCGCTCATAGAGGGAGCCGCATATCCCATTTTTCCTAGGACGCTTTCGTCAACGAATATCTTACTGGTGGAAGAGAAAGTAATCACTCGTCATAGGGGCAAGCGATCGGCGGATGTGTACTACTCTCTCGCACGTACAGGCTCAGATTCCTTCGACGTTGTATATAAGTTAAAGACTGCAGATTCGAACGAAGTCACTCGACTATACTCCCAAAAGCTTGACGATGAGTATGTAGAAAATACGTCGCGCGCGCGGACAACCACAACACCTTGGTCTAGGCGAAGATCCTCGGACTTTTCGTTTCAGGAACCAGACTTACTGTCTGACGTGGTATATGGATGGCACAGATTGGATACACTTTATCGTGAATGTACAAACAGGTGAACGAAGATCCTTAAGTGGCTGCGTATCAGGATTTCATGGAAAAAATTGGATCCCTTTGCCTTTTAACAACACGTTGTATGTAGCATTTCGAGTCCACCCACAGTTGCGGTTGTTCAGCTACGATATCGAAACGTCTGTGTGTCGCCTCGTCACAACCGAAGGCAAAGAAACTGTGACCGAGTATCGAGGAGGCTCAAACGGTATTGCAGTCGGCTCTGACTCAATATTAACGATCGGACACAAAACTTTGAGTCCTAAGTCGCACGTACCGTACTTGATGTTGATCAACATGCGCTCCCTGCGCACCCAGATCATGGAAGTAAACGTAGCTCCTAGCTCTTGCACAAACTTTTCGATATTTGATCCAACCTCTCTCTGGATCGATGCGAATGGAATCATGTATGTCGGCGTTACGCTCACGTCAGATGGACCATGGAGTAAACTTTATCACAAGAATTGTTCGCAATGTTGGTTCACTATGAGTGTTTACAGTCTTCATATGAAGATGATCACATCCCTTTAAGATGCGGCTGTCGACAGGCGATGGGTGACTGTGGACAATAGGCTCATAGACCTGTCTAATTTACGAACTACTGTTTTACCGGAGTACAAGTGCAGTAATATTGGCATATACGGCTGCCGAGGTTTTCATACTTTTCACCACACATCTTATTGGTGTTCCTTTTGCATGAATTCCTGAGCAAGGTAGCTGTGGTACCAAATTTGTGGGTATCAATACTGGAACTATCTCACGCGGGGGATACAAGTTTGTTATAGTACAGTTGATCATCATTTGGGCACTGTCCTGAACCGTGAGGACGTCTGGTTTCAGCGGGTTCATCCATTTCGTAGTGAAGGTATGATTCAGTATTGCCACTATATGTGCTGGACCATAGACGCTGATATCATTAATACGCAATCGGTCAAACGCACTGCTTCTGATAATTCCGGAGCCATAAATATCGTGGTACGACAGGAAATACTGTCTTTCCCTCTGATGGGTGTGCGACACCTTTTGTGATGTGTTTAGGAACGTAAACATCTACGTAAGCTGGAATCTTATCCCAAGCACCCCATGTTTTCGCATGTTTGTCTTCAGTTTCGACGATACACATTCGTCCCATATATTCGTTTTCCATCCAAAAGTAAAAGGTTTCATTCCATTCGTGAATATGCTCTAGGACGTGCGTGACCTTTGATTCGACGACGTCATCCAGGTCGCTCGTTCAAGGAATGATGCCTCCATCTCTGTGTGCTCCCAGTAAGGTGCCAAACATAGTAAGGTGCCAAACATAATGATTTCGCGGTGCTTGAAAGCGATGTGCCTCGATTGAAAGCACTGACTCTACCGTCTCCATTAGTGATACGCTGTTTCATCTGGAACCGTTTGTGGAAGGCTGGCCAGTGGTCGATGGAGTCGCGTACAAGACAAACTCAACCTATGGAACTGTGAGAGATGTATCGTCGTCAATGAAATATTTGAATTCAGAGTTTGACTTATTAGACTTCCAACATTTCGAGGAGCTACCGTTCTACGATGGATTCTTGCGCGCTCTGGCGAAGTCAGAGCGGTATCTGAAACAAATGTACGGCGATGATTGCCTCCGTGTGCAGGTAAATAAATGTGCGAGAGACGCAGGTTCTTTGTTCAAGAAGGACCCTGCGAAGTGCTCGTGGACTCTGTAACGCGGAGCTTTGGAACATCCTCACATGATCCATTACAACTTTGTCAGGGGAAAGATCTTTAAAAACGCCACAGAGTGCATGTACAGTAGGTGAGTGTTGTGAAGGCTAACGGGGCTATTGGAGCAGCGACTTAGGAGAGTATTCCCATACTGCCACGAAGGCAACTAGCGAACGTTTTGGCTATTTTAATCAAGTCTTCTCGGCATTTACATCGCGTGCATCCTAGATTCCCAAGGCGGTTGCGCGCAACGGACTAGTCGTCGGTTCGGTCAGGCATCACCGCTGGATCTTGAGAGAGCTATTTCGCGAGGGACACGAGTTTGTTATAGTACAGTTGATCATCATTTGGGCACTGTCCTGAACCGTGAGGACTTCTAGCCTCATCAGGATTCATCCATTTCGTAGTGTAGGTATGATTCAGGATCGCCACCACGCGTGCCGGGGCGTTCACATCGACGTCGCGAATGCGCAATTGGGTAAAAGTACTGTTTTGAATAATTTCAGAACCATAAATATCCACAGTATTGAAAACACAGCGCGGTACGACTGGAAAGACTGTTTTCGCCTCCGATGATTGCGCGACGTTTTTCCCAACGTGTTTCGGCACGTATACGTCTACGTAAGTTGGAATTTTATCCCAAGCCCCCCAGGTTTTCGCATTTTCGTCGTCGTTATCGACAATGCACATTCGACCTATATGTCTATTTTCCATCCAAAAGTAGAAAGTTTCATTCCACTCGTGAATGCGCTCTAGCACGGGCGCAAACTCTGCTTCAACGACGACGTCCAAGTCGCTCGTCCAAGGAATGATGGCTCCGTCTCTGTGTGCTCCGAGTAGCGTACCAAACATGATGTAAAACGAAACACCTTTGTCACGTAAAAATTCGTGCAGTCCGCGTAAGAGTTGCCCTATGACGATCGAACAGCATTTATCGAGCGCTCGAGGATCGTGCACTGTGCAGTTGTCCAGCTTCGAACACGGGCCTTGACGACATCGATTCCAGTGAATCGGCTGTGGATCTTCACGCTTTGACGCGTTAACCAACTGTTCGGCACGAGTACTATTCTGTATCTTCATCTCGATCGTACCAATGCGGGTTTTTTCGTCTTCGAGCCTAGTAGCTCGTCGATTTCCTATGTCTTGGGCGCTGTTCACGACTGGGTTGACCAGTTCCTGCTTTTGCACGATCGTTCCGAACGACCCGGCGAGCCACACGAGCGGCCCGTTGGATAAAGACAACGTGCATGCGACGATCAAGCACGGTAATACGAACGAGATGAGCATCAATCGCCGCCACGTGATTCTACGGAGCGAAGGGGTCATCTCGGACGCGATTTAAGTCTCGGCAAGTTCACGGTTGTTGGGCTGCACCGACCAAACACAGATCTTGCGTCCGAAGATTCAAGACGGCAAGAGTAACTGTGGATTGATGAAGCTAGTTTGAGTAAGCGGAAGTTCCAAGCGCCTCGGTCGCGACTGTTTCTCCGGTCGCAGGCGCGCAGAGCTAAGGGCCCAGTGGTGTGGTGTTACTGGCGCTTCTTTTGGACTGAAGTGAAGGACACAGCATCGAGGAGTACATCACCCAACGCACGTGTCTGGACCGCTTATGACGA
>JACLAB010010420.1_pt1 | contig 32491 bp, 24 predicted proteins | sample 8027921 | NCBI WGS metagenome assembly JACLAB01 (sample SAMN15725117, study PRJNA655200) | protist metagenome | isolation source: fluorescence activated cell sorting (FACS) single amplified genomes of... | place: USA: West Boothbay Harbor, Gulf of Maine | collected 2000-07-19 | reverse complement strand
CGACGCCGACGGACGGGCGATCGATCGATCGATCGATCGAAAGATGTCGATCCGATGCGACGCGGGCGCGAGAGGCGTCGCGCGTCGTCGTTCGAGCGTCTCTTCTGTCGACGCGTGGCGACGTCGGTGGATGCTGCGTCAACAATCCGCGAACGTCGACGCCGACGCGAGGATTCGTTCGGCGAGGGTGACGGTGAAAACGCGCGCGAAAGAGAACTGGGATACCGATGCGTCGTCCGCAGACGTCGTGTTGTTCGCGTACGACGCGATGGTTGACGCGACGGTGGAGATGACTCGGATTTCGCACGCCGTCGCGAGCGCGCGTTGGCCGGACCACGTTCCGGGAGACCCGGCGTCGTACGTCGAAGCGATGCGGACGATGCGGCGTTGTATCGATGAATCTACGTCGTGTGAGGGTGCGGTTATGATTCGGGTGATTGCGGACGAGGCAATCATTGGTGGGCGGACGACGAGCGGGGGGAGACCGGGACCGGTGTTTAGCGCCGAGCAACGCTTCGAACGGAGAACGAGGCCGTTGACGGTGGATGAGATCATCTCGTCGTGGAGAGAGATTAAACTCATGAGCGTGTTGAAATGGGGAGAGGACGTGGAGTCTTCGGTCGGTTGGGATGGACGGAAGATGATGCCGGCGGGTCTTCAGACGGCGGTGGACACGGAACGCGAGGATGCATCGACTCAAATCCCGGGGGAGCAAACGGTGTATGAAGATCTAAAACCCTTGATTCACTCGGCGCTCGAACATGGGTCTCGCATCTTTGTCATCGCTTCGAGGGGTCGGAGCGTCGCGAGTTGCGAGGATGTGTTGAGAGCGGCGGGGTTTCGGGTTGCAGAAACTGCGGAAGGTTTCGGCGTCTCGGTCGTTTCATCGGATGGGTTTCCCTCTCGAGGATTAGCGGCGGCAAACTTGATCGCGTCGACAGCGAGACCGGGTGAGCGCTGGCACATCATTGATGGTGACGTCGACGAACTCGAACGCTTCATCGATGCGGACTTTGGGGATGAGTACGCGTCCCTCACCCAAGGTGTCGAAATCACTCTCAGACACGCTGCATACGCGTACTCCGATCCGGCAGCGACCCAGCGAGCGAATTTACACCCGAGGATTCAGTCTCTAACGAACGATTCCGCGCGTAACTTGGCCATCAACTTCTTGGGAGACTACGCCCACCTCATGGGGAGGTGATATATTATCTAATAACTGCTGTATACCGACATACCCGCCCGCACACACGAAGACTTGCACGAGCAAGTTTTCATTGTACTTGCTGTAATAAAAAGTTGCGTGGTAAATTAACGAAATTGGACTCGTGTTAATTGAATAATTACAGCGGCGATCTCACTTACCGATCGCAGCGAGGATCTTGTCGTCCGTCTCGAACGCCATTTCCTTCTTGTCACGACCGATGGACTTGTAGTAGGCGAAGCGCTCCTTGAGTTCAGCCCCGAGATCCGGGTGCTTCGGGGACCAGCCAAGGACGGCTTGAGCCTTCGCACTCGAGCTGTAGAAGTGGATGGGGCGGAACGGGAAAGCTTTCTTGACTTCAACATCCGGGACGTCCTTCGGATCGTAGTTGATGATGTTGGCTTCGACTCCAGCAGCGGCGGCGCAGAGCTCAGCCATACCGTTCAACGTCACCGCCTTGGATGTGACGCAGTTGAAAATTTCACCAGCGGCTGCATCGTTACCGATCGCGGAGGCAATCATGGTGGCTAAATCTTCGGCGTGAGTCACGGAGGAGAGTTGGTCACCGGACCCCGGGACGAGGATCGGGCGTCCGCGAGCGATGCGGTCGAAGAACCATTCCTCGCAATCCTTGTTGGAACCGTAGCCAGTCAAGTATTGTGGACGGAAGGAGCTCATCTTCAGCGGCAAAGTCTTGAGGTGAGCCTCGACCAAGGCGTGGCCGCTCGTTTCCTTGACGGCATCCCCTTCGACGTGCGGCGGGCACGGAGTGGGCTTGTAAATACCGGCACTGGACACGAAGAGGAACTGGGACGCACCGGCGGCGACAGCAAAATCTGCGACCGGACCGACGGTGTCCATGTCCTTACCGTTGTTGTCAACGACGACATCAAACTTGGCGCCGGCGTGCTTGGCAGCCACATCGGCCGGATCGGCCCACACAGTCTTCACTCCCATCGATCGGATCTCATCGAAGAGGGAAAACGGAGTCTTGGCCATCTTCTTATCGTCCTCCGTTCCGACGACGTTCATCGTGACGTCGTGACCGGCGCCGGCGAGGGTCTTCGCCAACCAGAAACCAATGTTCGCGTGGCCTCCACCATTAGTGTTAACGATAAGAACCTTCTTCTTGTCCACCGCTTCGACAGCGAACGCCGTTCGGGCGCGCGGGACGACCCGCGCAACACCGCGAGCGGTCGGCTTGACGGCGGCGCCGCAGACGCGCTTACGAGACGCCAAGTGCTACGAAAATAAAGTCGTCATCACACGGGATGCGAACGAGACGCGTCAGTCGGTACAACTCATCGTGAATACCCGTTCGTTTCCATCAAACGAATCGGGGGACGATCCGGAACGCGCCCGATGATCGTTTCGGATAGACATATGGCTGAGTCACGCATCTTGCCCGAAATTCGTTCGCGTTTCTGACGCGCGACGACGCATCGTCCACCTGGACACCGCGCGGGATGGGTTCGACTATACGTACCGTGTGTGCTACAGATTGGACGGACGCGGAGGCCATGGCTATGACGGCGATCGGCGGCAAAAGTGTGACGTCAGGGGGCCTTTTCAGATTGATCCAAGAACGCGCCTTTCACTAGCTTCAACGAAAGCAAACGTTTTGGGCATCAATAACGTACTTTTGTCTTTCAAATCGCCTGATCGATGGATTACCGGTCCCGAACCTTAGTGTATCGATTAAAAACATTGATCGCTGATTTATAGTATGAATTATCGTGCATGGAACGTGTTTTTTAACTTTCGATGGGTCCTTGAAAATAGTCGATCAAGCTATTTAATCGCTAAAAAAGCCGATCAAATATTACCGATCGTGAAAGCGGACCAAAAACGTGCTCTACAGCGTGTTACCCGAGCTGCTCACGCGACACGCGTCACTCAGAAACCGTCGACGAGCGTCGACGTCGAACGACGGACCGGCGGGAAAACGCACGGAAGCGAGCAAGGGGGACGTTTTAAACGTTCGCGCGTCGGTGTCGTCATCGACCCGCGTGTCGTTGCCGTGACTGGATAGGGATTTCGTCCGGGACGTTATCGACCACGCACGGTGCTTCGACGAGAATGGCGTCGACGTGCGTCTATGTGGGTAGCCGCACCGCGTCACCGTCTGTAAGATGCTCGAGAATGACCTTACGGAGGTTTCGAATTGGGGGAGTGGGTGGACGATGCGTCGTCGCGCGTCAGGAGGATAGATTGCTGGTGAACGGAAGAGGTCAACGTGGGACTGGGACCCCCAGAGCGATTTCTGAGAGCGAAATGTTCCCGTCTGTGGATGACGAGAACAAGGGAGGAAGTCAAAGCGGTAGAATGAATAAGGGGGTGGAGTTCGTAGCTCGGCCGGACGGGTCTTACGTCCCTGTACCCCAGTTGGCTGCGCAGTTGGAGCGGGCGGTCCTGGCTTCGTTTTCCGACGTTTTGAGCGCAGAGTGCGAGGTCGATTTCGACACGAACACCCTGGATTCATGCTCTGGAGAGGTGACGGAAGCTTTGGGACGAGTGGTTGTGTGCGCCTCGGCGGCAGAAGTCGCGGGGAGATTCAGTAACAACCTCCGAAGTAAGGAGTTGGCTCGTCTGAGGAGCGCGTTGTGGGAACTTCGCGTCGTGTTAGAGAGGTCGTGTGAGCTCGTGGGCGGTTGTAGCGTGACGGTTAGGCACAGGTTCGAAGCTCTAAGAAGTGCTTCTCTCGACGTCCTGCATCCGCGCACTCGAGCCCCGAATGCTCCGAGCGGCACTGCTATTCCCAATTTGCAAATGGTTTCAGAGGTGGATGACAGCGCGGTTCCGGCGTTCTACAGAGGCGGTCAACCGACGGCCGAAGGGCGGGCTTGGCTGGTTCGCAACAACTTTAAGACGGTGATCGACCTCAGAGGGTCAGATCGTGATAATCAATGGCTTCAAGCCTTCGGTGGAGGCTCCGGTCAGGGCACGTTTGGGTCGAGCGCCTTGAACATCGTGCACATACCGATTCCCGACATGGAGGCACCAACTGAGGAGGATGTTGGCCGTTTTATCGAGACAGTCAACGACGTCTCCATGAGACCCATTCTCGTGCACTGCAAAGCCGGGATCGGACGCACCGGTTCTCTGGTCGCGTGCTGGAGAGTACACGAGGGGATGGATGTTGACGAGGCATTAGCGCAGGAGACGCTCGTGTGCGACTTTGGGTCGATCGCTCAAGAAGCCTTTGTCAGAGAGTACGCCAAGAAGTTTCGTGGGGGCCCGATGATTGAGGATCGCCCAGAGACGGGTGAATCGATGTCCGAAGATGAAGACGGGCAAGTTCTCGGCGAACATAGCTCGCTCATGGATGCTCCTGACATGTATATCATCAGAACCGACGGCTTCTCGTGTACTCGAGAGCTCGTTGAAAACCGTGAGCTTAAGATTTCTCATCCGAGCACGCAGCAACTAGTTTTAGTATGGCGTCAGCAACCACGTCGTATATTCTTACTAAAAAAGATCGGGCTCGCTCTTCTTCCCGAGTTGATCGAGGTGGCCCACGCCATGATGACAATGGGGATAACCGTAGTCCTCGATGAGGACGTCATGGATGAGTTGATGAACGCAGATATCGAGGAGACTCAGCACCGAGCGATAGTCCTAAAGAACGCAGAGCCAATCCGCAAGGTTGACGGGATCATTCCGCCTGAAGATTACGGTACGCTCGACATAATTGTTTGTCTCGGAGGTGACGGAGTGATCCTCCACGCGAGTAAACTCTTCCAAGGACCGGTGCCGCCGCTTCTCGGTTTCCACTTTGGTTCCCTCGGGTTCTTGACCAGTCATCCGAGCGATGAGATGGCTGCTAGTCTACTGCAATCCGTCGGCCGCGGTAAACCGGTCGCAAACATCCAAGGTGGCGTTCCAATAACTCTCAGAATGCGCCTTGAATGTACGCTCGTAAAGGCAAAGGACAAGGAGATCAACGGAGGAACGGGAGCCGCCACGAAGAAGATCGCCGTGCTCAACGAGCTTCTCGTCGATCGTGGTCCGAGCCCGTACTTGTCGCGCATCGAAGCGTACGATCGTGGCGAACTCATCACCACGGTCCAAGCGGACGGCGTCATTGTCGCCACCGCGACGGGGTCGACTGCCTACAGCGTCTCCGCCGGCGGTTCCATGGTGCACCCGAGTGTCCCTTCCATCCTCATGACGCCGATTTGCCCGCACACTCTATCCTTCCGTCCGGTGATTTTCCCGGATAGCGTCGAAATAGAACTCCGCGTCGCGCAAGACTCTCGATGCTCCGCTTGGGTGTCGTTTGACGGCCGGGATCGGTGCGAGCTCGAGAGCGGAGACTCTGTCTTTGTCCGCATGAGCCAGTACCCAATTCCGACGATCAACTACGCCGATCAGACGGGGGATTTCATCTCTTCTCTCCGCCGCTGCTTGAGATGGAACGAACGAGACATGCAACACGCATTTGACGCCTCGCAAAAGGAAGCTTTGCGGAAGATTTCTGAATCTGAGGACAGCTAGAAAATTCCAACTGATTGTAACACGTATTGCAAACGCGCGCAACAACCACTTCTTTCTTTCACCTAATGAATGCTCTGACTACAAAAAAATTTGCTACGAAAATTCTCTACGATAATGCTATGCAATTGACAGACCTTTAGCCCACCTTTTCCTTCCCCTTGAAAAACTTCTGAAGCGCCTTGGAAGTGATGACGTAGAACCAATACGCGTTGAGCAGCGAACCCACTCCGACGAGTGCGTTGAACGTCAACACAACGTAACGCGGAATCGGATCGAGGAGACCGGTATGGGACGCCCAAAGCATGTGGGCGAAACCGAGATTATACACCACTACGCGGACGAAGAAGAACGTCACGGCGAGAAGCGCAACGTTCACGATTTCAAGCCGCTTCTCCGCTTCTTCAATGGATGTCACGCGCTTAAACCCGACAAATTGCGCCAGCGCGATAATCTTGTCGCTCTTCAACGAATACGCCATCGATTTCAATGTCCAACGGACCGTGAGTAGCGGGGTAGACATCTCCCCGAGCAACAACCACGCAAAGGGCAACATCATCGACTGCGAAGACCCGGCGACGAGCGAACACAACGCGAACACCGCGTGATGAAACGCCGCGTCCAACCCGCCCAGTTTCGGAAACCGCGCCAGGATATGCGCGAGATCCGACAAAAGATACCCACCAAACACAAAATTCGTAAACTCCATGCGATCTCTCGCCGGGTTCGGAAGCCCAACGCCCGGTCCGCGCGTGAAGTAACAATCCAGCGGGTTCGTCAGCGCGCTCGCGTCTAGAAGCATCCACACGCTCATCGTCGCCGTAAACATCGCGTGGACGCATCCGGTGAGATGTTTCGGCGCTTCCAACCGCACGCGCGCGACGTCATCCTTCGATGTCCCGCGTTTCCCGTCGACGATCCAAGCGCGCGAGGCTAAAACGAACCCGAACCGAACGAGCTCCCAACCGACGACGCAGAGCGTGATTCGCGCGACGAACGCCCACGGATCGCTCCGCGGGGTCATCGTCCACGGGCCCTCGTGGGGGACACGGATGACGACGGCGCCATCGCGCGTCATCGTCTTCGTCTTCGTCGTCTTCGCCGTCCAAGACTGACGTCGGCGTCAGTAACGTCTTCACTCTGCGCTGGGATGCCTCGCGGAGTCCGCGATTTATCGTTCGCGCTCGCCATCGCGTGCGCCGTCGTCTCCATCGCGTGGCCGTTCGTCGAGCGGTGGCTCGCGGTGAGAGAAGGGAGCGGCGGCGTCGGGGCGTGTCCGCTCGGGTTCGGCGTCGGGGCGGTTCAACGCGAACGTCATCGTCCGCATCGAGTTGACGATGATGCTGACGTGAACACGACGACGTACATCAACTGCGCCCTCGACGCGTCGTCGTTTACGAACAACGGCGTCGTCACCGATGACGGCGGAACTCTCATCGGATCCGTGACGGTGTCGTCCACGGGACGGATCCTCGACGTGCGTGTTCCGTCGTCGTCGTCGTCGGCGGCGGCGTCGGTTAGAAGAGACTGTAAAGGCCGTCGGTTGGTCCCAGGTTTCGTCGACGCGCACGCGCACGTCATCACCGGTGGGTTCTCGCGAGGGATGATTGATTTATCCAACGCGCGATCTCGGTCGGATTTCGTCGAGACGTTGGCTGAGGGAATCTCGAAAGACGATGGAGGTTGGACGCTCGCGAGCGGGTGGGACGAGTCTCGGTGGACTGAAAAAGAAACGCCAAGGATTGAATGGTTGGATGACCGGTTCGATGGGGTCAAGGTGTTTGCGTTGCGGGCGGACGCGCACGTTGGGTTTGCGAGCGCGGCGGCGTTGGAAGCGGCGGGGTTGATGGATAAAAACGTGGAGATTAAGGGTGGGATTATCGAGCGCGACGAGGCTGGAACACCGACGGGCATGGTCAAGGAGCTCGCAACGGCGGCGGTGGCAAAGGCGATCCCGAGACGAAAGCGAAAGGAGAGAGACGAGGCGTTGATGGCGGGCATTCATTATCTCCTGAGTCACGGAATCACATCTGTCGGTGATTTCGGTGATATCGAGATGTTGGCGGCGGGACGGGATGGCTACGAGCGACTGTGGGAAGATTTCGAGACGCTCGCAAAGTGGGACCGAGAAGGTTCGCTGCCGATTCGAGTGACGTCGTACATGCCACTGGGAGATTACAAATCGGTTGTGAAGCACCCGGCGTGGAACGGTGGGTGGACGAGGGAGGATCCGAAGACTCAGAGAATGTCGAGACTTCGGCTCGGAGGCGTCAAGGCGTTTCTAGATGGATCGCTTGGGGGAAGGACAGCGGCGATGTTGGAGCCGTACGCGGACGCTCCGGGTACGAAAGGAAAGTTGATGTACCCGCCTGGCGGTAAAGAAGAGCAGGATCTGCGTCGAGACGCGCTCGCGGCGGACACTGAGGGGTTGCAGATTGCGGTGCACGCCATTGGCGACGCCGCTGTCGAGCAGGCGCTCGACGTGCTCGCAGAGCTCCTTGAGACGAATGGTGATAAGCCGTTGCGTCGGTTCCGAATCGAGCACGCGCAACATCTCAAATCACCGATTGACGAACAACCGCGACGTTTTGCCGAGCTGGGAGCGGTGGCGAGCGTGCAGCCGACTCAGACAATTTTGGACGCTGAGAGCGTTGAAGAGAGACTCGGCGCGAATCGGGCGGAGCGATACTACGCGCTTCGAACGTTTCTGAAACACGGAGTGGCTCTTGCTGGAGGAAGTGATTGGCCTATAGTGAGCGCTGATGTGTTTCAAGGCATCGCAGCTGCCGTGCAAAGAGATAAAGAAGCGCTGAGCGTCGATCAAGCTTTGCGAATGTTTACAAAGGGTGGAGCGCACGCTTTGCGACTCGACGGACTTGTGGGGTCTCTCAACGTCGGTGCGATGGCTGATTTTGTCATTGTTGACGGCTCACCGCTCGAAGTGACTGCGGGAAAAGTACCACCGAAAGTGATCGCCACGTACATCGGAGGGGAGTGTGTTTACGGCGATTGTCTAAGATGAATCTAGATTGTACTGTACATTTTAATTCTAGCTATAAAAGGAAGTCTGCAAGTCACGACCATCTTCTCGCGTCCTCCTCGGGGTCGACGCGGGTGTACCACGACGGTGGACTCACGTGCGTAGATAATCTATAATTTAACAATATCTCCTCTCCGTCGGAAATGTCTCGAGTGGCGACGAGGACTAAGGATCGGATTCGATTGGACTCGGTGGCGTTTGACTTGACCACCTTTGGGGCGTCCTCGTCCTCGCCAAACAAAGCAGCCGCGACATCCTGGGCTCGTTTCGCCAACGTTCGTTCGCCATCGGTCACGATGCTCCAAACGCTCTCTTTCGTCTCCTCCTCGTCGTCCGGCATCACGTTCACGTTCGGAATGTACGTCCGAATATCCGTGTCTGCTGGCACATCCACCGACGCGACGATGACGTTTGGCAGAGTTCCTTTCGGCGGATGATTCGCGAGATGTGCGTACGCAAACACGTTCGCCCGCTCCAAAGATTCGCACTCGTTCAGTAAAGACAGCCTCGTCTCCTCGCTGAGCATCGGATTCATCAACTTTTGAAGAAAACTCGCATTCTTCAACTCGTCCAGTCGCTCTGCCGAGTACTTCAGCGGTGGACCTGGCCAAAAGCACGCCTCGTCTTCCCCACCTATACCCCACGGCTTGGCATCTATCACGCTCCCATCCGTCCTCACGATCAAATAATCGTTATCCTTACTCACCCTTGGGTAACCATTCATGTACTTCATCGCCGTTCCGACGTACGTTAGTCCGGGATACGTCGCCACCACCGTTCCCGCCCGCACTACCCCCCGAACGAACAACCCGTTCCCAGCCTCCACGCCCTCGACCTTTGACTTCGCGACGAAACAGTGATGACCAACCTCTCGAATCGCCGCCGCGCGATGCGCCTCGACTCTCTTCTCCCATCCTCGTCCTTCAAAATCTCCCAGTCGGGCGCGCTCCGACGCCAACGCTCGCGCCAGCCTCACGACGTTCTCCCGCAACCGTCGCGCGACAATCTCCGCCCGCGCCTCGTGCGTCATCGCATCCGTCTCTCGAACGATCGATTCCGGGTCCGGGTCACCCGTCGATCGCGTTCGGCCTTCGGCGAGAGTGGTGAGCATGTGTAAGCGATGCGTGTCGAGCGCATCCTGTAACGCTCTCCCGTTGGACGAACGGTGTCGTCGAGCGACGATCGGGACGGATGCGCACGCCGACGAAGACGCGCACGCCGACGCGCGCGACGCGACGGCGAGCGCGACGCGGAGCATGGAGACCCGACCGGTGGGGAGTCGGCGTCTGTCGAGTTGCGGATTGAAAAGAACATCAAAACCAGTCTTCACTTCGAGGCGGCGTCGAGAACAACCCCGACGACGAGACCGCCGACCTCATCCGTCTAAGAGACATGGTCAAAGCGAAACTTCGACGTAAAGCGGAACGTGCCGAACGCGCGGGTAAAGCGCTCGCGCGTTCGAGTGGTGGTGGTGGTGCGACGGCAGACGACGTGGGTGACGACGCAGCCGCCGGTTCAGTCGAGGATGAAATGTCGCGGTTGACGGATCATCATCGACGTAAAGTGAAGAAGCGGGCGGCGTTTTTAGAGAGTACGTGGAATCGCATCGCGCGTCGGGTCATTCTCTTTACGATTACGATCGGCGGTGACGACTGGGCGCGCCGCAGGCGTTGAAGAGAGAAGAGGACCGACTGACTGACCGACGAAACGCGTTCGTTTGTTCGTTCGCGCGCGCAGAGATTCGAGTCGCGACGGAAACGAAAATGAAAAAGAATGCGAAAAAAGGGAGTGGAAAAATGTCCGTGACAGATATGAAGACGCTCTCGCTCTCGCTCGCGGATATAGTCGGGGGAGCGGGATCGGTAAAGAGGACAAAGACGCCGACGGCGAAGCGGCGCACGGCGCTCGTGTCCAACGAAACGACGCGGATGCAAGCCGTTTTATCACATCCGCAGTACAAGGCGAACCCGATCGCGGCGATTTCAAACCATATTCTCACCGGACTCGCCGCGGATGCCGAAGCGAGGGGTAACAAACCGGGCGCAAACAAACCAAAGAGGAAGAAAAAGTTGACTCCGCAGCAAGAGCGAGAGCTCTCGGGTGCTCACGTCGTCGGTCCGCAAGAGACGAAACCGAAGACTGGAGACGCTCGGGCGGTGCGGTCGCATAAACACGGTGGGACGAAGCGAGGAAAGCTGTTCCGGGCGTGATAGATTTGTATGATGTATTGTAAGCTTTTGACGTAGTGCTAGCTTTTCTCGCGACACTGTGCCACGCGCTCGGATTCGCCCTCGACGGAACCATGCGCTGCGGGCTCACGCGGGTTCATCTCACCCCGTCGTCCTCGACGTGCTCCATCGCGCGAAAGACGGTGTTTGCTCGGGCGTCGACGGTGAGGAAGACGGCTTTGTCACCCTCCGGAAGAGCGGATAGAGTCAACTTCGTCTCGCAAAGACTTCGGTCCGTCCCGAGGGCGACCGCGGGGAGCGACGGCGTCGACGACGACAACAACGACGACAACGCGACGCCGTGGGTCCAACCAGGGTATCTCGGCGCCGTCGTGTCCGGTTTGGATGAGTCGGCGCAAACCGCCGTCGTCCTCGGCGTTTGGGCGGGCATCCTCCTCGCGACGTACGAGTGCTGCACCGTCGTCGGCCCAGCGCTCGAGTCCCTCTCCCCGGGTCTCATGGCGTGGTCCAAAACCACTTGGCCCGTCATCGGTGTCACCTACGTCGCCGCCGGCGTCGCCCACTTCACCGTCCACGACGGCTTCGTCTCCATGATGCCGCACCAAGGCGCGTGGGGCTTCTGGCGCCTCCCCGGCTCCCCGAGCTTCCACGTCAACTGGACCGGCGTCGCCGAAATCGCCGGAGGTCTCGGTCTCGTCCTCGGTTCCCTCCCTTTCGGCCTCACCCCGGATTCTCTCGCCTGGCTCTCCCCCGCGAGCGCCGCCGCTCTGTTTCTGTTGACAGTCGTCGTCACGCCGGCCAACACGTACATGTTCACCCACAACTCCCCGGGTCCGCTCCCCCCGAACGCGGACGAATCCATGCGCACGATCCCAACGCTCGGTCACCTCGCCCGCGGCGGGCTCCAGGTTTTCCTCCTCTCCCTCTTACACGGCGTCGCCGTTCGGTAGGGCGAGAGGAGGAGAACGCAAACCGACGGGACGACTCGGTCGGGGGGTCACTACCTACTTGTTTTGAGTCACGAACCGTCACAGATCGTCGTCATATACCATTCGACGAGTCACGACCCATACACGAAAGAGGGGCAAAAAACGCACGCACGCGTATCCAGCCAGATGTCCGATCGCGGGCGACGCGGACGCACACAAAAAAGACGCACATTACGGACGGACGCCACCAGAACAAATACCCATAGACTTTACGGTTCGTGTATCAGAAAATACATTCATTTACAAACCATCCAAAAGATATTTCCCAAACCCGAAAATCGCGGCGAGGGGAACGAAGATTCGATGCGGGGTGTGGAAAAAAAATCTATCGCGACTTCGGACACCCGGTTCGTAGAAAACATTCAGAAGAACGGAATTCGCGTGGAAATTAACGACACGTATCGTATGTATAAACAGTACGTTTTATTTTCCGACGCTAAAACACCGAGCCGTCGCGACTTTTCATTTTTTTTTTTACACTGGCCGAATCCGCCGTTTCGCGGCCATTGTTTTTACCGACACGACGACGTGGCTGATTGGTTCCTTCGTTCCCGCGACACACGCCGACGCGCGAGCGAACGACGACCCGCGAAGAGGTGCGCGCGCTTTACGACGCGGTCTCTTTTTTTTTATTTTTGTGTTTCGTCTTCTCGTCGCGGTGCGCGCGTCGCGCGCGTCGACCGCGCGTTTCGTACGCGTCGGGGGAACACCGGGAAAAGCGCGCGCGGGGCTCGGGCGCGGGAGACCCGGGGACATCGTTTTTCGCGCGAAACCGGGACGGGGTGGACGACGCGACGGGGCGGACGACGCGACGGGGTTCGCGGACGATCACGGGGGGAGATTTTCTCCCGAACGTTTCGTCGTCGTCGTCGTCGTCGTCGTCGTCGTCGCGAACCCGGACGGAGGACACACCCGGTGTCGGTGGACGTGTCCCGCTCGACAGTTCGTCTGGGGGGGCGCCGCGGGCGGTAGCGCAAACAGTGGTGCCCACGGTTCCCCTCGTCTCGGTTCCAACCGACCGACCGACCGACCGATGGACCGACGACCGCGCGCGCGTACCCACGGACGGACGGTCGACGGACGGAAGAAAATAGACGCCGTCGGTTCGTTCCGTCCCGGCCGTCGCGTCGTCGTCGCGTCGTCGTCGTCGTCGTCGTCGTCGTCCCCCCCGGTGGTTCGCGCGTCGTCCGCGTCGGATGTCGCGGCCCTTTCGTTCGGTAACGAACTCGCAGAGTTGACGAGTGATGAACCTTGAAAATGGACTGACACTTTGGAATTTTTTTATCGCGCCGTTCGATAGATTTTTTCGCCGGTATTTCACGCCCGAGGACGCCAATTGCGCTAGAAGAAAAGAAGAGCGAGCGACAACTGGACGAAGAACAACTGGGACAGACGAAGCGCCGACGGACGATGACCAAGGCTCGATCGACGCGGGGAAGCGTCGGGGGGTCGGACTCAGCGGCGACGGATCGACGGGCGGCGCACGCGGAGGCGACGCCGACGAAAGGAAGCGGCGGGTCGGTTGCGACGCGCGGACATCATCAACACCAGAATAACAACAGCGCGAGCGTTGAGACGGATGTGGAAGGGAAGAGAACCCCGGATTTGACGCTCACGTCGCTCAAAAGATCGACGAGTTCGAGCGATACCGACGAGGAGGCTATGCTGGTGAAGCGGGCAAAGAAAAACTGGAGCTCGGCCGCCGTCGAGCTCGGATACGAAGTCGGTACCATCAAGCACAGCGCATATGTTTTGCTTGCAGAGAGTGGACCGACGGGCATGACGGTGGCTTCCATCGTCGGTACCGCGCAGAGGCTGTCCATGTACAGCTGGGGTCAGTGTAAGACACCGAATAACTCGGTCACGGCGGCGCTCAGCCAAGACGATACGTTTGTTCGCATCGCCCCGTCGACGTACTGCCTTCGCTCGCAGCTCAGAGGACCGGATGGAAACATGCCGGCGCCAAGAACGTCGAGTGGATCGCACGACAGCGGTACCACCGGTATTGGGGTTTCAGCGCACCGGAACGCTGAAATCGGAAGCGGAAACTCGAGTAGGCAAGGCAGAAACAACGGTAAACGACAGAGCAAACAAGAGCTGGCCAGAGCCGAGTCTCCGATGCACTTTATCGTCGAAGAGCCCTCTTATTCTGAATACGACGACGAGGATGTCGTTAACATTCAGGTGGAGGACTCGCACGATCGTTTCGATCCCATCGGTGAAGTGAAGCGCACCGCAGATGCTCTCGCCCAAGAGTGCTACAAACGCCGAATGGATGTTTTCGGCCAAACCGTCGGCGACGACTTCGGATCATCTTTCCATTTTCCCCCAGCTGAGATTGTCCGACCAGAACATTCGCCCGAAGCAGCAGTTGCGGGTAGTTGTCTGCTTTACTACCCGACCGCGCGCACGCACACGAAGAACGGCATACCAGAGTCTCCGCTCGAGCCATCTGAGGCTACGCACAGAGCAGTGAGGTGGAAGGATGAGGCGAAAAATTTGCACGCGTCTCACAAAAAGAGACAATCGTCGAGTCCGATCACTCTCCCAACCTGGGTGCTCGAACAGTATTTAGAAGAACATCATCAAATACTGTGCGATGACTTAGTGCCCACGCCGTGAAAACGCGAGGCGCCGAGCTCATCATCGTGTATAAAAAAGGTGTAGTGTACTTACTGTATGGAGTACTGTTGTAAAACAATCACACAGACCTTACGTTGTGGTGGAGAAACAAACAACTAATTTGTCCCTGCCCGCGCTCGCTCGTTCGCTCGTTCGCGCTTTAGCAGAGGGGTATTAGATCAATGGCCGTGTTATCATAAGAGAAGGTAGTAGTTGATTACATTTTTACGATGTAAACGTCGCCGTTTTCATACACGTACGACATTGGTTTATTAAACTGCGAGAAATGCGCGTTTCATTTTCTTTACGCAGCGAGCGCTTGGGCGAAATCCGCGCAGATGTCGTCGATGTGCTCGATACCGACGGAGACGCGAATCATATCTGGGGTGACGCCAGACGCCGTTTGCTCCTCCGGAGTGAGTTGTTCGTGCGTCGTGGACGCCGGGTGAATGACGAGAGTCTTCGCATCACCGACGTTGGCCAAGTGAGAAGCCAGCTTGACGTTGTCGATGAACTTCATTCCGGCGTCGAGGCCACCCTTGATTCCGAAAGTGAGGACGGCGCCAAAGTTGCCTTCACGGAAGTATTCCAAAGCCTTTTGGTGGAAAGGGTGGGACTTCAAGCCCGGGAAAGAGACCCAGCTCACTTGCGGGTGCGCCTCGAGGTACTTGGCAAGCGCCAAGGTGTTCGAGCAGTGACGCTCCATGCGAAGAGACAAGGTTTCGAGACCGAGGATAAAGTTGAAGGCGCCAAACGGGTTCTGGCACATGCCAAGATCGCGCAAGCCTTCGACGCGAGCGCGCATGATGAAGGTGGCGTTCGCACCCAAGATTCCGTCCGGACCGAAAGTGTCCCAGAACTTGAGACCGTGGTATCCCGGAGACGGATCCGTCATCACCGGGTGCTTACCGTTGTTCCAGTTCATGGTACCGCCGTCGACGATGACGCCGCCGACGGTGGTGCCGTGGCCGCCAATCCACTTGGTGGCGGATTCGACGACAATGTCCGCGCCGTGCTTGAGCGGCTGGCACACGTATCCGCAACCACCAAACGTATTATCGCAGATGAGCGGAATACCATGCTTGGACGCGATCGCCTTTAAGCGCTTGAAATCCGGAATCGCGAACCGCGGGTTCCCGATCGTCTCGACGTAAAGCGCCTTGGTGTTCCCGTCAATCAGCGTCTCAAACGACGCCGGATCATCATCCTTGGCAAACTTGACGTTAATCCCCAATCTCGGAATCGTAACCTTGAACTGATTGTACGTACCCCCGTACAACGACGGCGTCGCAACGATGTTATCCCCGACTTGACAAATTGTCGAAATCGCCAAGAATTGCGCGCTCTGCCCGCTCGACACCGCGAGCGCGCCGACCCCGCCCTCCAGCGCCGCCACGCGTTTCTCGAACACGTCGCACGTCGGGTTCATAATTCTCGAGTAAATGTTCCCGAACGCCCTGAGCCCGAACAAATCCGCCCCGTGTTTCGACGAGTTGAACGTGTACGAGCTCGTGGCGTAAATCGGCACCGCTCGAGAGTTCGTCGCCGCATCGGGCGCTTGCCCGGCGTGCACCTGCAGCGTTTCAAACTTAAGTTCCGGCGTTCCTTCGCCCATGATCGTTCTTCGCTCGGTATCGGTATCCCGCGGGCGTCTCGGCGTCTCTCGCGGTGCGGTCCGTTCGGCGCTCGCGCGTCGGCGTGTGTCGGCATCCCCGTCCGCATTCCCGATCACATCCATCCATCGCATCCATCCATCGCATCCATCCGTCGCGTCCGTCCTTCTCGAACCGTCTTTTCGCCTACTCTTCGAGTCACGACTCGACACGATGTCCCAGGGGACCAGGGGAGAGAGACGAGACACGGAACGAACGGGGAGAAAAAAATACCGGGTCCGTTTCATTCAGTGTACTGCGTTCGCGTGCGTATTCCACGCGTGTTTTATACTAGTAGTACTCGTAGTAGTGCGTTGTTAGTGACTCGCGCGGTCGCGTTCGGTTTTCGGTTTTCGGGGAAAAATTTATATCGCACCTTTAGAGAGTACCTATACACATGACGAGTCATGAACCGTGGATCATACTCTCTAAAGGTGCGATATATAAATTTTTCCGGTTTTCGGGGTTGTCGCCCCCCGTGTTTGTGTGTTTGAGTGTGTGTTTGAGGCAGACAGACGGCTCTGGTCGGCTCTGGTCGGCTCTGGTCGGCGCAACTGTCTACCGCGATGGGGACGTCCGGCGGCGCGGCCGTCGTCGCGGCGTCGACGGTGACGCTCTACGCCTTTGGGTCGTGGTTCCTCCGCGCGGTGCTGTGCGCGGAGACGCGAGATTTGATCTCCTACCGCGTCGGGGCGACGTTCGCGGGAACGTTCGCGGCGACGTCGACGCTGTCGGTGCTGGTGATGTGCGAGATCGGCGGGTGGGTGGACGCGGAAACGCTGCGGGGGTGTTGGAAGGGGTACCTGCGGGCGGGGACGGCGGCGCTGTTGGTGTGGACGCCGTGGGAGCTGTTTTTGCTCGGGTTTAAAGGGGTTTTCGCGGAGGCGTCGGATGGGGACGGCGTCGGGCGAGGAGGAGGAGGAGGACGGTTGACGACGACGACGACGACGACGCGTCAGCGACGGATGAAAGCGCACGCGTTGGCGACGTTGGCGACGTTTGTGTTTGTGTGGGCGTTTTTAGGCGTCCATGGGACGCACGGGACGAAGGAGGGCGCCGCGGGGGGAGGCGGCGGGACGTTTACCATGTTTCGCGTCGTGTCGAGGACGGGCGTCTTGGGGGTGACTCTCTTGGGGATTTTGTCCGGGTTCGGGGCGGTGCATTTTCCGTACACCACGATTAGGGTGTTTAATAGGTCGATATCCGACGCCAAGGTGTTCAGTCTCGAGCGCAAGCTCGTGCAGAGCGTGGAGACGATTGTCGAGCGGAAGAAGCGCGCGGCGACGCTCAAGAGGGACATTGCTCGCGAGGCGAGCGCGCAGAGACAAAGAGGGAGCGGGGGAAGCCTCTTCGGGCGACTGGCGGCGGGAATGCGGCTACCGGGAGTGCAAACCGGTCGGGCGAACCAAGTCATCGCCCTGAGCTCGGAGATTAACGCGTTGGAGATGGTCAACAGGACGCTGTTTTTCGAGCTCCACGAAGTCAACTTGCAACGAGAGCGCGCCAAAATATCCACGACACCCTACGGCCGTTTCCTCGAAATCTGCGGGGTCTTATTGCTCATCACGTGTGGCTATCGATTTCTCTCCGGTTTCAAGCGTCTCATCTTCAAAGAGACGCCGCGGACTGATCCCATCACCACGGCGCTCCATCTCTTTCTCGCCAACAAGTCGATTCACGTCGACCCGGAGACCCTCTCTCAGTACCTCAGTCTCATCTTCATCGCCTTTCTCGTCGTCAACTCGATGCAAAACTTTGTCTTCCAGCTCACCAAGCTCTTCTTCGCCGTAGGCGGCGGCGGCATCACCACCGACGGTCTCGTTTTATTCACCACCGAAGCCGTCGGTCTCTATTTTCTCTCCTCCGTCCTCCTCGTTCGCGAGCAGCTTCCCGAGAGTTACCGCCACCTCGTCACCGAGGCTCTCGGCGCCGATCTCGAGTTTCGCTTTTACTCCAAGTTTTACGATCTCATCTTCATGGCTTCCGCCGCGCTCACCGCCTTCGCCCTCTACGCCAGGCACGTCGTCGGCGTTCGAGAGGACGACCACTCCTACTACGCGGGCGGCGACGCGAAACGTCTCTAGTACGCGGACGGGCGCACTGATCGACGACGCACTGATCGATCGCACCCAGTAAACATAATACATAGCACCCAAACAAAACACCTATACAATACGCATGTACATCACGCATAAAACACACACCCAGACCCGTTTTTTACGTTTACCCACACGATCGACATCCGCGCATCCGCGCACACTACTACTATTGTAAAAGTACAAAGTACGAGGTACACGCCCATAGATCACGACTAAAAAACCCCATCATCCATCCATCACGCGATGATACGTACGACGATAAAACACCGGCGAAACCGCGTCGTCCCACGACGTCGACGTCGAGCGCCCGAGCCCTGATTGATGCTTTTCACCCCGAAGAAGCCGCCGTCACACGCGTCACACACGTCACACGCGCGCACGACCCGCACGCACGACCGACCGATATCCGATATCCGATATGTCCGCCGAAGACGAGACCGCGAACGCGACGCCGCGATTGTACGTCGGAAACATCCCTTGGAGCGCCACCGAACAGGAGATCCGCGACCTTTTCGCCGACGCCCCCGGGGTTCGCCGGGTGGAGATCCCCACCGGTCGTCAAGGGCGTTCACGCGGGTACGGGCTCGTGGAGTTTGACACCGCGGAGGAGGCCGCGGCCGCGGCGTCTCGCGTCGACGGTGCGTGATTGCGATGTAGAGTAGACGATCGATCGTCGTCGTCGATAGGTTTTTCTCGTCCGTCCGTCCGTCCGTCCGGGGAATCTCTTTCTTCTCTCGAATGACATGGAATGACATGGATGGATGGATTGCGATTGATTGCGCGATTTCGGCGGCGCGAATTCGATGATGGATTCGATTCGATCGATCGGGAATTCCCGTGGACGGACTTCCCGTGGGGAAAGAACGCGAAAGACGCGGACGATCGACCGGGTTCGACGGGGTGAAGACGACGTTTCGTCGGACGCGGATGCGCGTGGACGGACGGACGCGCCGGGGGGGTTCGGGTGGATGATGAATCGATGGCACGGATGCATGGGTCTTTTTTTTTCTGCCACGCCAGACTGGGTTTCGCCCGGGCGCCCGGGACGCGGTTCGAGAAGGCCTTTCCTCGCCCGCGGCGCGTTCAAGGGGGGTTCACCGGTGAAGCGCGCGCGACTGACTTTTGTTTTGAATCGTTCTCGACCGCGCAGGACAAGCGCTGGGTGACCGCACGATCACCGTTCGCGAGGACAAGGCCCCGGCCAAGGCGTCTGGTAAGAAGCACGGCGCCGTCGTCCTGAGCGAGGCGCCGGCGGGCGGCGAAGGAAGCCGCTGCTACTTTGGAAACCTCGCGTGGGAAACCACGGCGGAGATGCTCATGGCGCACTGCGCGTCGTTCGGTGTCAACGCGGCTCAGTGCGAAGTGGCGCGTCAACACGGCGGCCGCTCCAAGGGCTGGGCGCTCGTCGATTTCGCGACGCCGGATGAAGCGGCCAACGCAATCGCGCAGATGCACAACTCTGAAATCCAAGGTCGATCCATCATCGTGCGCGTGGAGCGCCCGGGCGCGGGCGCGAAGAGCGCGCGCGTGGAGACTCGCCCGGAGAACTCGAGCGGATTGCAAATTGTCGTCCGTAACCTTCCGTGGACGACGACGAGCGAGGATCTTCGCCAAGTGTTCCAGCAAGTCGGCAACGTCGTAAACGCCGTGGCGGTGTGCCACGCGGATACTGGCCGCTCCAAGGGCTGGGGTACCGTGCTCTTTGAAACCCGTGAACAAGCTCAAGCTGCGATCCAAGGTTTCAACGGCGTCGAGCTCGAGCACCGCCCGATGCAAATCAAGCTCGATCGCTACGATTAAGCGACGGTCGATTGCGCGCGCGGGCGGCTACACGAGGATGGATGGATGGATGGACAGACAGACAGACAGACAGACAGACAGAATGATGACTGAAGAAGACGAAGAAAAGTACGTACGGCCACGATGGGCAGCGTGTTATGAAGAAGAGAAGAAGAAGAGATGACTTAAGAAAGGAGAGTGAGCGAAAACGAACCAGCGTTTTTTAGTAGTCTCGTCCCGCGTAGGGGCGAGTGGCGAAAGCGAGGCGCGGACGGGTCACCGCCTGTTTATGTCAGCGAATCGATGTTTCGAAAGCAGCACCTTGTTGAATTCCTACACGTATCACTGAATAATCACAATCATTATAATCGCTAATATCAAACGCTTTGTGCAAAGCGATCCCGTCCCGTCGTCTAAATTTAATAATCGTAAGGTATCGAATCGTCGCGCTTGGATTTTTTTTCGACGCTCCCCGCGTGATCCTCGTCGCGACGTTTCCTCGCCTTTTCGCGTTCCCGCTTCGCCACCTTGGCGATAAACTTGTCGAACAACTTTTTCGCCTCCACCTTTGGTGCCTCTTTCCAAGCCTTGTCCAATCGATAAAGCTTTTCCGCCTTTTCCCACGTCGTGTCGCCAAAGAGCTCTCTCGCCTTGTATCCTTCGTGAAGCAAATCTTCAAAGTCGTCGAGCTTGGCGTCGATCTCATCCTCCATGTCGTTAAGCAAGTCCTCGTAGAGCTCGCGCGGACGAGAACCGTTGACGTTGTTGCACGCGTTGATGTATCGCACGTCGTTTTCGATTCGTCTAACAAAGGATTTCCAGCGAGCGCGCGGTTGAATCGCGCCGTCGCGTCGAAGCTCTTCGAGAAGCTCTACAAAGGCTTGACGACGCCTTCTTTCCTCTCTCAATTCCGCCTTGAGAGAGTCGTCATGAGCCAACATGTCTTTCTCACGCAGCTCTCGCACCAAGCCTTCGAAAACCTCCAATCGATCGAGAGGTTCGCAATCCATCGTTCGAGGGTCATCCTTGACGCGTTCGTAAATCTTCCTCCACGGCGTCACGGCGTCGGCGCCGGCATCCACGAGGCACTCTTTAAACGCCTCCTGCGTCACCGACTTTCTCTCCTCGCGCTCGCGCTGTTCGCGAACACGTAACGATCGGGTGAAATCGTCAAAGAGATCCCCTCGTTCGCGCCTATCCATCACCGCTCTCCATCTCGCGTCTTCGCTCAATACTTCTTCGATGCGCGCGTCTCTCCCGTACAACCTCGTGTTCGACGTGATCCCGAGCTCCGCTCTTCGCTCCTCGAGCATCGCCATGAATGACTCGCGAACCTTCTTCTCTGCCATGCGCTTCGCTTCGCGTTCCCGCTTCACCTGGGCCATTTGATACTCGTTCAAACACTGCTTTTTATCCGTCTTTGACTTCAACGCGCCAAATCGTCTATCGCTCTTCGTTCTGTTCAACACCTCCTCCCACTTGGTCGACACCCGAACGCCGTGATCTGCGAGCATCTTTTTAAACGCCAATTTAGCCTCCTCCACGTTGGCGTACTCGCTCGAAAACACCGCGCCGTCATCCTCGCCACCTTTTCCTTTATTCGTTTCGGTTTTCGCGCCGCCGCCGCGTTCGCGTTCCGTCCCATCCGCCCCACCCATCCCACCGTTGCCCAAGCCTCCCGTTTTTGCTCTCCCCGACTTCGATTCCGCCCTTCTCACAATCTCTCGCACTTCCTCGATCTCCTTCGGCGTCTCCCACGTCGTCTCTCCCGTCGTCTCGTGCGCCCAGTACGCCCGCGACTCCCCCGTCGTCGGATCCTTCGTTTCATACCTCGTCCACCGCGTCGCCGCCTCTGCCCGTTCAATCGTCGTCATCAACTCTTCCGGTTTCGCGTACGTACTCCGACGCGTCACGACGTCGTAGTAATACGTCCGTCCGTCCGGTGCGAGGTGCGTTTGCCATCGTTCGTTCGCAGCGGATGCCGATGCCGTCGCCGCTGCTTTCCCACCACCACCACCACTCGCACCGGCACCGGCGTTTTCCCCGCCTTCGTTCGTCATCCAGTGCGGAAGCGTCGACACCCCGCGTCGTCGTTCTCCCGCGATCGCCGCGTCGTCCGACGACATGGTGCGGCGCGCGCGCGCGTCGGCAACTGACGTGCGGCGGGACGGATTGTTTTCAATCACGATTTCATTTCAATTCATTACATCACGTCTCTCTAAGTACTACCGGTACACGCACACACACACACGGACACACTAACGACCCTCTACGAACGGACCCCCGTCTCTTCCTCCTCCTCACGCGTCCTCCTCCTCCTCCTCTTCTCCGTCGTCGTCGTCGTCGTCGTCGTCGTCGACAGGGACGGCGGTACCGAACAACGCATTCAACCTCGACATGGCGACGTCTTTATTCGCGATCACCGCGCGCTCGACGCCGTCGCGCGCCGCGAGATCGATCGGCGTCGCGTCCGTCGTCGTCGTGGATGCGTCTCCGGCGCTGACGACGACGGTGACGACTCGCGGGGCGTCTTCGGACGACATGGATTCGGTTCGCGCGCGCCGAGAGCGTCACTCTGAGGCGTGACTTTTGGTTTGTGAGACTGAGATGGAGTCGACCCCGCGCGCGCCACGAGCGTTCGCGCCGACGGCGTTCGCGACGCCGATCGATCCCGACCGAACCGAGACGTCGTCGTCGACGTCGTCGTCTTCGTCGGCGAACACGCGACGGTGCGTGGTCGTCGGACCGCCAGAGAGTGGGAAGACGACCATGTTGATGCGATTTTGCATTCGATTCGTCAAGGAAAACCCCGGTGCGAAGGCGCTGTTCATCGCGAGACGGGACGCGATGGAGCGGGCGAGGATACACGCGACGAGGGTGGAGATGCTGGGGGACGTCGAGGCGGTGGAGGCGATCGGGATGAGGTACGTCGAGTCGGACGAGGACGTGCGGACGCTGGCGTGCTTTCGACACTTGTGGGCAAAGGAGGAACAGCCGAGACTCGTTGTCGTGGATGATTTGGGAAGTATGATGGGGACTTCAAAGGTGGATAGGACGGTGACGAGAGAGATGTCCTACGCGAAGACGTTGGCGGCGTTGCACGAGTGCGCGCGGGATGACGAGACGGGGGAGGAGCGGTTGTTGGTGGTGAGCGAACGGACGGATGAGGCGACGGGCAAGGCGCCGATGCTGTACGTGTATAACAAGTGGTTCGGAGAAGTGTTACAGATTCATAGAGTCCACGGCGAGGGTGGTGGGTCGGAGTGGGATCTCGTGGCGCAGACGGATGGGGCGAGCGTGAGGTACTCGACGAGCCGCGGATGAGATGAGGAGAGGAGTGCGATAGAATACATGTGAACGAACACTTTAGCGATGGATGCGATGTAATGATACCGAATTTGTCTAGACGCGGCGATATTGTTGAGAGGGCATCGTAGCTCTCGGATGGGTTAAGCGTCACGATGATAAGGAGCGTATCGATTCTACAACAACGAGCTATTAAATTCTATGTACGAGCTAAAAGGAAGGTGACCTTTTCACGCCGTAGCCTCGATGCGCACCGGAGCGCGCTTTGGCTTGCCGTTCTTCCCAGTCTGCTTGTGATAGCTGCTACTCCACGTACCGCCGTCTCTGGCGTAGTAATCCATCGGGTACGGGGTGTTTTCCTCGCCCGGAGCGACGCCGGGGGTTAACCACCACGGGTCGACATTATCGAGGGCGACCTCGGCCTCGTAAGGCGTCAACACGGGACGTTCAAACTCCTCACCCCAGTCGATGGACAAACGCGGACACGCGATTTGCACGAACGCGTCCAACCCCTTGAGCGCCGCCATCTTTGCTGGATTCATCTCACTTATGAGCAGCACGACGTACTCGCGGCCCTTGACTCTCATCAAAGACATTAAATGCTCCAAAATAGCCGGATTACCCTGTCGTCCGAGCGTGCCGAGCACGATACCGAACGATTTGGCATTCTTCGCGCGATCAACCATGCCTCGACGAACCGTTCTCATTTCCTTGTGCGCGTATTCCTCCCGCGTCAGCACGCGCTGGTACGGGTCGTACCTGTACGCCGGCACGGTTGGATTGGCAATCATGATCGCTTCCAAGTGGAACCGACCGTCGGCGACGAAAACTATGGCGTCTCTATCCTTCGCATCCGGAATCACGGGTGCCGTGCACCCTAGCACCTCTCCAGGCGACAGAGGCTTGGCCTGAGGGACGACGAGCGACGGGTACTTTTCCGCCAGTCGAGTTCTCGTCTCCTGTATGGCGCTCGCGAATTGAATCGTCCCCGCCAAGATGAGGTTCGAACCGGGCTTAAAGTTATGTTCAACCGACGCACACAGGTGACCGACGTCGAAAGAAATATCGACAAAGACGTAGAGGCACTTCATACGAGTGACGTCGACTGGGACCAAGCACGAGTGTCCGTAGTGAACCAAAAAGTCGCACCCCAACGACTCAGCCGTGTAGTCGTCAACGCAGCAGGCGCCGTAAGTCACATCACCAAGTATCACGACATCCTTCACGCCTGCGAACGTTTGGAATATATCCGCCAACGTCGTCGCGTACAGCAGAAGACCTTCCGGGAACTGCAACGCCAGCGTCTCCACGTTCGCCTGCTTGAGCCTCCACACCGTCTTCTTCACCTCAAAGTCGTAGTTTTGGGGCAACACTCGCATGGCTGCCGCCAAATCTTCGTCCTTCTCAATCTCATCGGGGATCTATCGGCGCGCGAGAGCGAAGAGGAAGGACGGCGGTCAGTGTCTAAAAAGCATTCTGCGAAAGGGACGGGAGAGCGTTTGGGCGGCGCGGGGCTCGAGGGAGCAACGACGACGCCGAGGGACGAGGCGAACGCACCTGATTGCGGACGAAGCGTCGTACCACCGGTTTCGCCACCGGCTCGTCGACAGCCGTGGACGTCGACGGTGTCGAGTCCGTCATGAGTCGAGCTATGAGGGCGAAGCGCGTCTCTAAAAGAATCAATTCATTGAAACGTCAATGTGTGCTAAAATCTATCTCTTGCTCTTCTGAGCTTGTTCTAGTAGCTGTTCTAGGCTTACGGGGACCCATTTACCGGCTATGGATGCCCGGATGCTTTCGCGAGCGGTGTCTACGACGACGTTGACGCCGCCAAACGTGTACACCGTCAAGCCGTCGTGACGGCGTCCCGAAGTATTCGGAACGAACTCGAGCTCGTGGGCGTTCGCGAATTGCTCAATCATATCCTTGAGCGTCATTGTGGATTCATCCATCGGGTGAGCCTTCGGTTTGTCTCGAACGGGGGCGCTGGGTTGCGGCGTTGTGATGCTCGGCATGACAACGCCCTCTCCCGAGGCTGCTTGGTTCATCATGTTCAACGCCACGTTTAATTGCACGCGCATGCGCTCATGAGACAGAAGTTCGTTTGAAAAGACTGATTTCCATCCAGTGTACCACTGGGCCACCTCGTCCAAGTCCACCTTTGGCGTGGTCAACCACTTGTGCAAAGTGGAGTGCCACTTGCGGAAAAAGTGCTGTTCAAGCAGCGTCATGAGGGCGCTCGGGCCGAGCATCTCTTCCCACGCGAGGGCATTCTTGAGCGGCTCGAGGGATTGATTCGATGGATCGATTCGAAGCATCGCCAACGAATCCTCGAGCTTGGGTGTGATACACCTACGCATGAGCGAAGACCAATCCTTCGCTTCGAACACCTTGGCCCAAGGCTTGAGAAGAGTAAGAGCGCTTGAATCGCTCGCTTCCCATTTCGTGAGGGCATTGGTAAACTTTTGACGAATAGTTGGATACAAATCCTTCAAGTTCTTATGCAGTAGAGGTAACCACGGGTGGAACCACGCATGAAGTGACACGCGCTCCTTTGTGGGTTCCCACTCGTTGACTCGGCGCTGAAGCCGAGGGAGAACGAGAGCGTGGGTAATCTCGAGGTACAGCGCCTCGGGCAACGTATCAGACCATCGTTCGAGGAATTCTATGATTTCTGAAGGCTTCGTTGGATCCCACTTGCTCGATATGAATGGCCTGAGTCTCGACAAGATTGGTTCGCGCATGAGGCTGTCAAATGCGTCTTCATCAAATAGTCCCTTGAACTCGTCAGGGATAAAGTCAGGAGCGAGAAGCTGTTTCCAAGGTTTGATCTCCTCCAAACCACGGGTCGGATCTATCGTTGGATCCCAATCCTTGAACGCGGCGCACACGTACGGCGTAGCGTGCGCCAGAGCCAGGCGGTACAACCTGTGCGAGTAGTACTCCTTCGGAAAGCGCTTGACAATCTCAACCCAGGATTTCGTGAGAGCATCGAACTCGGCGCGGTCGCGGCACGTCTTTGAAAGAGCGTCCACTTCCTCAACGAGCTTGAGAGCGCTTTGCGTGCGCTCTGCGAGCTCGTCGTGAAGGTCTGCCTGCTTGTTTAGTCGAACCTTTTCGCGGCGCAAGATTTCCAGAGTGTCCTTTTCGCTCCTAATCTTTCCGTCAAGCTTTGTGATGTCGCTCTCAGCTAAGTCCACGACGAGCTTGAGATTGTGCTGAAGCTCGGGAAGCAAAGTGCCGTCTTCATCAGTGCTCACCACGCGCGATTTGTGTAGCTGGTTGGCGTCAACCACCTGCGCGTGTGCGCCGCGCATGTCGATGATGCTCAACTTCTTGCGGCTACCTTGCGCACTGCCGCCCGCTTCCCGCGCCTTCTCGTCCTCTTCCGCGAGGAGCTCCTCCGCAGTCTTATACTCTCGCTTTTGTCTGCGTAACTCGTTCCGCTTCTTCCACATCGTCTTTTCCTGAGCGCGTTTTGCTTGATCCCTCACTCGCGTCGCCTCGTCGACAGTCATATCATCATCGCTCTCATCCTCTTCTTCATCGCGCTTGCTCGTCCGCGTGGGATCGTTAACGTTCTCTTTGAAGTTGTTAAATCCCATACCCATGTTCTTCGGTCGAAGTTGCGTCTCGAGCGCGCGTGAGATGCCGCTCGCTCCCTTGCCTAAACCTTCACCCTTTTTGTAACCCATCTTCTCCAATAGTTTCAAACCAATCCCCTTGGTGTGCTTCTCGAAAGACCCGATGTCTTCCGCTTGCCGACTTTTTGCTCCGCCCTCGCGTCTCGAGCTCGTCCCCGCGAACGCGTCCTCGTTATCCTTATTCCTCGCTCGAGCCGCCTTTTCCTCGGCTTTGCGTCGCGCCGCCGTCGCCTTGCGTTCCTCCTCAGCCATCTTCATCCTCTGTGCCGCGCCGGCAACCAATCTAAGCGAACCGATAAAGTCACGCCTCATCGTCAGTCTACATTCCTCACGTCTCGCGCGCACCGCGATCGTCTCTCGTCGTTTCTCACTCGCGTCGTCGTCATTGTCGTCGTCGTTGTCGTCCTTTGTCGTCGCGACGCACCTCTGTCCAAACGTAGAAGGTAAAAGATCCTCATCCTCGTCCGAAAGATCCTCCAGCGTCTCCTCCGTCGCCGTGCGATAATCCGACCCGCCCTCTTCATCCTTCTCCTCCCTTGCCATCGCGTCTTCGCTCGTCATCGTCCCACCGCTCGCGAACCCTCCAAATCCGGCAGTCGTCGTCGTCGTCGCAGCCATCGCGCGCGCGAACCCGAGTCCTCCACCACCGTTCGCGTTTGTCGTCTCCGTCGCCGCCGTGAACCCGAGACCACCGCTGCCACCAGCACCAGCGCTTCGAAACATCACCGGTCCCGTCTCTCGCCCATCGCGACCGCCGTCGTACCCACCGTCGTTTCTCGAGCCTAAACCACCGCGATTCTCACGCGGCATGTCTTCCAAAAACGATCCGTAAATCGCCTCATCCCGTCGTCGTTTTCGCGCGCGCACCCGTCTCGCGTCATCGTCCGAGTCCGTGTCGACGTCCCGGTGTTCGTTCGACGACGACATATCGACGCGCGGCGCGCAGTGCGGTGCATTTGACTCGTGCGCACGCTTTGGACCGACTCATTCATTCAGTCTGTTGCGGCAGTTGCCGACGCGCGCGGTCCGGTTGACGCGTGGATAGACGTCGCGCGCGAAAAGGAGCACCGCGCACAGGAAGCCCCGTCACCCGTTCAGTCGAACCGAGCTCGGAGGAGACGCGATGACGACGGTAGCGACGACGCTCACGGCTCGAGGCGTGATCGCCCACGCCCAAAGAATCACCACCGCGGATCGTCGACGAGGCGTCCGACGCACGCGTGGAGGGACAACCGTCGTCGCGGCGGTGCGTCCGTACACCGTTCGTAAGGGGGATACTCTCGAGTCCATCGCGAGTAAGCGGTCGATGTCGACGAACGATGTGAAAAAGTACAACAAGTCGCTGTCGAAGGAGGGCGCCGAGCTCTCGCCTGGGATGACGATTCTACTCCCGGCTGAGCGCCTGTCGAAGCGGGACCAAGAGATTATCGATGGGATTAAAGGGATTAACGAACCGAGAGTGTACCCGACCAGAGGCGGGGAGACGATCGAGGACATCATCACGCCGAGGAAGATTTCAAAGGCGGACGTCGAGCGGTTGAATCCAAGTTTAAAGCTTGGAACCTTAAAACCCGGAACTCGTCTCTTCCTCCCGCCCGGTAAGTATACCGTGCGCGAGAAGGAAATGTTACAAGGGTGTGGGATTCTTCCAGCGGAAACTTTGAACCCGTTGACGGTTTTGGGGACGCCCTTGGCGAGGAACACGCTCGTCGCAGTGGTCGGCATCGGCGCGTACGCCATGTATTTCGCCGCGTGTAGGCGGTACCAAGAGTACGGAACCAAGCTTTGGGGCAATGACAGGCCCGAAATCGCCGATGATTAATCACATCATAATTCCTCCGGCTTCCCATCGCGTCGATCGGATTCAAATCGCGTTGTAAAAGTAAAAACCATTTTCATCCATCACCTGCACGTCGTCCCATCTGGTGTCAAGTTTAGCCGTTACGTATGCGTAAACAGTATGGAGAAAAAAGCGCCGCCGCCGCCGCAGGCTCGAATCAGTCACTCGCGACGCGCGACACACGAAGGCGCGACGACGCGACGCGACCACCGACGATGGCCGCGCTCGATGAGTCCGCCATCAAACTCCGCGAGCTCAACGGCGTCAAGGTGTACGAGGTGTCGTCGTCCAAAGAGGCACCAAACTGGGCGGCGCAAACAAAGTCGAAACGAAAACTTCGGAAAAACCAAGAGTATCAGCGAAGGATCGAACTCGTGCAAGACTTGAACTTCACCGCGAGCTCGTCCAAGTGTAAGGTGACGCCCGATGGACAGTACATGATTGTCTCTGGGCTTCACCCGCCGCAAGTGAAGTGTTACGACCTGAGTCAATTGAGCATGAAGTGGTGCCGGCACTTGGACGCGGAGATTGTCGATTTTACAACTCTGTCGGATGATTACTCAAAGCTGGCGTTCATCTGCGCCGATCGGTCGATTCGGTTTCACGCGAAATTTGGTAATTATTATCAGACGCGAACGCCGAAACAGGGACGGGACGTAGCGTATTCGGATAACACGGGGGATTTGTGCGTCGTCGGGAGCTCAAACGAGGTTTGGAGGCTGAATTTGGAACAAGGGCGGTTTTTGCAACCTTTAGAGTCCAAATGCGACGAGCTAAACGTGTGTGGGATCTCTCCTACGCATGGTTTGTTTGCCGCTGGGTCGGCGGATGGGGAATTGGAGTGTTTCGATCTGAGAGCGCGTAAGTCGTGCGCGGCGATTCAGTGCACAGAGAGAGACGAAGGCGGTGTCACCTCTCTGCGGTTTGATCCGAACGGTTTGCAGGTTGCCGTCGGTAGCGAGGAGGGTCTCATTAGGTTGTATGATCTTCGAAGCTCGAGGCCGCTTCGCGTGAAGGATCAGATGAACGGCTTTCCGATTATAGACTTGAAGTATCACACTTCTGTGGAGGGAACGAGACGAGTGGTGTCGACGGATAAGAAAATTGTCAAGATTTGGGACGAGAGCACGGGTAAACCGTACACATCCATCGAAACGGGTTACGAAATTAACGATTTGTGTATGTGGGATAAGACTGGATTGATGATGATGACGCAAGACCACACACAAATGAGTGTCTACTTCACCCCGTCTCTGGGCGCGGCGCCTCGTTGGTGCTCGTTCCTCGAAAACTTGACAGAGGAAATGGAGGAGAAGAAGGTTGACACCTTGTACGACGATTACAGATTCGTGACGAGAGAAGAGTTGGAACAGCTCGGTATGACGCACTTGATCGGTTCGAAGATGCTTCGGGCGTACATGCACGGTTTCTTCATGGACAATCGTTTGTACGGCAAGGCAAAGGCTATCGCCGAGCCTTTCTCTTACGACGATTTCAAGAAGAAGAAGATCAAGGAAAAGCTCGATGCCGAACGTCAAAGCAGAATTGCCGTCAAGAAGAAGGCACCCAAGGTCAACGCTGTTCTCGCGGCACGTTTGGGATCCAACGAAGGAGCCGAAGTGGATGATATCGACGAGGATGGAGACGACGTCGGTACCATTGCGCCGGGCGGTAGCCTGCTCGAAGATGATCGTTTCGCCGCCATGTTCAAAGACGAAGAGTTCGAAATCGATGAAGACGACGAAACCTACAGAATGCTTCACCCGAACGCGAGCAAGCTCAACAAGAGTCAAAAGCAAGAGATGTTGGAGGACCACTTTGAACTCGTGGATGATGACACTGACGATGACGCCGACGTCGAGGCTGAGCCGAATGAGCCGAAGATGTACGCTGCGAAGGATGAATTCCACGCCACCGCCTTTAAAGCGGGTCGCACTACCAAGGTTGATCTCCCTCTGAAGGAGCGAGCGAAGCTTGAAAAGGCGCGCGAGCAGACAAAGCGTCAACGCGTAACCGGCAACCGCGAAGCCTTCTTTGACGCGTCTGCACCGAAGGAAGAGTCGATGAAGCGTCTCGGTAAATCGCGCAAATCGGAAGAATACGGCGATGAAGAAGGTCTCACCGCAGAGGGAGCGTGGAAAGAGCAAGCCAAGGGGCACGCTCGAGGTTCCCGGCGCGGGATGGATGCCGTACTTGGCAAAATGGACAAAATGAACAAGGGCGGACCTCCGAGGCGAAAGGGAAAACGATAACTAGCGAATGAATAGAAATATAATTGTACACTTGCTAAAGACAAATTTAGTCGGACGGCATCAGCCCTCTCGATCGAGCCAAACGTTCTAGGATGGCAATCTTCCTCTTGAGGTCGTCCGCCGTCTCGGCTGTCGCCGGCGCCGATTGTGAAATCGGCGACTTTTGGACGACTTGCGCGAGAGCATGCGCGGCAGAGTTCGTTGAAGAAGACCCATGATTAGTGTACGTCTGCTCTCTCACATTCACCGAGGCTTGAGAGGCTGGTTTCGGCTTGATGGTCACGTGACCGAAAGCCGCGGCTCGGTCCTTTACGGATGACGGGGAACTCGTGTATTCAATCTCCGCCTGTGCTCGCGCTGGCGAGCTTTGATGAGACGGTTGAGAGGGTGGTTCGTATCGCACTCGCACTGGATTCTGCTGCTGCTGCTGCTGAACCGGCGCTGGTGGCGCTGGCGCTGGCGCTGGCGCTGGCGCTGGCGGAACTTGATACTGCTGAGGTTGCGTTTGATACTCAGGTTGCTGCTGCTGCTGCTGCTGCTGCTGCGGCGGCGGCGGTTGGGTAGGAGCGCTCACCATGTGCGCAGCTGCGGCTTGTTCGTGCGCTGCGATTCGACGCTGCAAATCCTCTAGCTCGGACGCGCGCCGGCGTTCTTCCGCCGATGGACCGACGTCGTCGAGAGGCAACATGGAAATAAACTGGCTCTCCGCCTCGCGTTGGTGCTCGGCGGCAAAATATGCAAGTCTCTTGGCTTCCGCGGCCGCCATCTCCGCGTCTCGAACCGCGCGATTCGCTGCTTCGGCTTGACTCATCTGCTCCATGGCGCTTTGCGCTGAAATCCTCGCAGCTTCTGCCTGTTGCTGACGAGCCATCGCCTCAGCGTGCGCCATTTCTGCGCGAACGCGCGCCTCTTGCTCTAACTCAAGCAAACGCGAGCGCGCGGCGTCAACCTCGTGCTGAGTCACAGCCCTAGGACGGTCGTCTCCGTAAGAGCGCCCGCGCCATCCGCCACCCATCCATCGCTCCGGGTTACCCGTGTCGGGATCGACGGCTCGCTCGTACCTCGGCGGCGGCTCGTAAATCTGGTATCGAGGCTGCTGCGGCGGGTATCTCTCCGCCTGACTCTGGTGGTGACCATACGACGGCTGTGGCGGCGTCCCGTTCGGCTCTTGATAGTATTCCCGTCGCGCACCGGGCGCTTGCAATCCCCCAGCCACTGTTTGGGTCGCCAAACCCACCGCGCTCTGATCCGTCACGAGCAAAGGCTGTTGGTGTTGAAACCGCTCGCCGTACGGCGCTGGCTGCTGCTGAGACGCCGGTGACCCCGTCACCGGCTGCGATTGCGCCAGGATCGGCTGCGTCGGTACATGTTCCGAAACCTC